>JACKQG010003747.1_pt1 | contig 18296 bp, 16 predicted proteins | sample 8237621 | NCBI WGS metagenome assembly JACKQG01 (sample SAMN15677084, study PRJNA649215) | marine metagenome | biome: marine; feature: Black Sea; material: saline water; isolation source: suspended particulate matter (SPM) from the Black Sea western gyre | collected 2013-06-09/2013-06-10 | depth... | reverse complement strand
ATTTGTTAGTCACTTCGCCTGTAGCTAAATCCACACTGCCTTGGGTCGCAAGTGCACCCTGGCCCGTAATGTTGGCCGCCGTATGAGTTGACGTCACGTCTGCGCCGGTCTCCACGCCCGAGAGCTTCGTCTTTTCCGTGTTGAGGTATTTTTTGTAGGTCACGCCGTCCAAAAGAAATAGGCATGTCTGAGATCAATGCTTTCCTCACCCATCTCGCTGTTCGAGATAATGTCGCTGCCTCCACCCAGAACCAGGCCCTGAGCGCCCTGCTCTTTCTCTACAAACACGTCCTCCAACTTAATCTCGAGGGCAACCTCGATACAGTTTTAGCGCGCAAATCCCAGCATGTCCCCACCGTACTCACACCCAAAGAGGCTCAACGGGTTATCGATCTCATCCCTGTCTCCCACCGGCTTATCGCAAAACTTTTCTACGGCTCTGGCCTGCGCCTCATGGAAGGCATCCGCTTGCGCGTCAAAGATATCGATTTTGGATACCAGCAAATCATCGTTCGGGATGGTAAAGGAGCCAAAGACCGTTTCACCGTGCTCCCCGCCAGTCTGGTAGAGCCCTTACATCGCCAGTTGGCAGCTGTCCGAAAGATCCACCAACAAGACCATTCCAAAGGCCTGGGTGCTGTTTATATGCCCTATGCCCTCGACCGCAAATATCCTAATGCCTCGCGTGAGTGGATCTGGCAATACGTCTTCCCCGCTACGAAAATATCCACCGACCCTCGCAGCGGCCACCGGCGCCGCCACCACATCCATGAATCTAGCGTGCAAAAAGCTGTCCGAAAAGCCGTCCAAAAGGCGGGAATCCCCAAGCGTATTACACCCCACACCTTCCGCCACTCCTTCGCCACACACCTGCTCGAAGCCGGCTATGATATTCGCACCGTCCAAGAACTCCTCGGTCACAAAGATGTTCGCACAACCATGATCTACACGCACGTGCTAAATCGTGGCGGTCTTGCTGTACGAAGTCCATTAGACGATGAAATTCGACGTTTTCGCGAAGTTGTAGGCGAAAAACAATATAAGGCCGAACCCTGACCAGATAAACTATTTGGTCAGGGTTCATAGATCAAAGCTAATCCGTTGAGTGAGTAGATTCACAGATCACAAATAATACTTGGTCTAACCTTAGGGCGTTGAAATCTCAAAGAATTCAGACATTGCCTCGATCCCAGACACGTGTTTCCACGTCTGGGATCGTTCCGATATGCCAACTCCTCAGCACTGCTACGAGTGGCATATCGGAGCGATATTCCCACCCTCACTAAGGAATCGTGATTTCGAAGTAGTCAAACAGTGCCTCGATATCTTCAACATCCCATTCCTCAGGTACGGAATTTGTTGCGCCCAGGCCAACGCTCTTGAAATCAAAGAAGTTGCCGAACCGGCCTATCCGATTCCATTCTCCTAGTTCTGTAGCGTAATAACCTATGATCATATCGTTTTCGTTGACCAGTCGAAGATACACATCGGTATCCTCAGCACCCCGTGGGACGGCATAAACATCGCCGAATGGATTGTTGTCAATGATCGTTTCCATGAAATAACCATGTCCGGTCGGTAAACCACATAAGTCACAGAAACCCAGATTTAAGCGGATAAAGTTGGTCTCGTCTTCAAAGATAAAAATGTTGGCCTGATGAAAATTTTGCCGGGGGTTAGCGACCACATGGGCTGTGATCACGAAGTCACCATCAGGCAAGGGGCGCATTAATGTGTTGCTTTGAACTGCCAACCCACCTGGTTTATCAGCTATAATTTGGAACCAGGTTTCATCTTCAAATTTAACGATATCCCACTTTTCGGGATTTTCATTGATCCAACTCCAGCCGGGCTGGAAATAGCCATCGAAGTCATCTCTAAAGAGCACTCCTTCTGGGAGTGGAGTCGGCTCTGGGGGATCGCTGACACTGTACGAGACGGGCAATCCTGTCTCCGAAGAAATTTCCAAATAATCAAAACTCGCCACCAGATCTTCTTCGATTCCATCGGGGTGAGGCACGTTCGCCGCCCCCAAACCGATCTGTGTAATCTCAGGGAAATCTTCAATCACGCCGATTTTGTGCCAATCGTCTAACTCAGTTGCATAAAAACCTGTCACAGTGGCCGCATCTGCTGAATAAACCAGACGCAGATAGTAATTGGCCAGATCCGCCTCTCTGGGCTCAATCATGCCGCTGGCGACGTATTCACCACCCTTGAATGCCTCCACAAAATATCCGAACCCCTCCGCATCCGGCAGACAAGGTAAACAAAACGCGCTCAATGCTGAAACATAATTGTTATTATCATGTATCAGAAATATTCCTGCCAATTGAAAGTTTTCGTCTGGATTTGCGTTCAAGTGGGTTGTAATCACCAGATCACCTTCGGGCGCCGGCTGCACCAACAAGTTCACCATTGAGGTATCTTCGCCCTCGGGGTTGAAGAAACCGGGATCGCTTGCCTGAATTTCCAACCAGCCATCAGACGTGATTGACCAGCGTTCAGAATCCTCATTGACCCATGTCCATTCAGGGGCCAACTCCTCTGTGAATTCATCCAAAAAATGCACTGAATCTGCTGGTCTTAGCGACATCCCCACAGCAACTTGAAAGCTCCCCGCAACCAGCATCATTGTCAGAACCAACAGAAATATCTTCTTCATTATCGTATCCTCCTAAAGATTAATCAATGAAAATACTTGGTTATGGACAAAATCAGTATAAATGACCTCTCCCCAAAAATCAATCACTCTTTATTACTATCACTCCCCGGACTTCAAATTTTTCTCGTGAAATAGTTCCTCCCCCCCAGACGCTCAACAGCGTAGCTGCAAAAGATAAGTTTTTGCATGGCTCCACTTGGTAGGCAACTTCAATAACCCGCGCAGAGTATTTCGAATCTTGAGTTTATTCCCCTCGAATAACCACGCCGTCATCAAAATGATGCGCAACCACAGGGCAGATAGACAAAATCTCACCTATGGATGGCATATACCATCTCCAATCGATATTGTTAAAATATATTATTATCGCCTTTTCTTGCTTTATTTCATCGCACACGAAAATCATTTCTGTAAGGTACTGCTGATTTTCCATCTCAGAGACTGCAATCATTTTTCGGGGAATTCTTTTCGAAACTTGGCCTTCCAAGAAATCCAATACATCCACACCATTTGAGTAGATCGTTAACGCGTTATCGATTGATCGGGCATAAGCTATGCTTTCAGAATCTTTCCAGATTGGTGCCGAATAGCCTAGGCCGTTTTGCTTCACATCTGAAATTACTTTCATCGTTTCGGGGGCTTTCGTCAATATAGAAACCGATAACACAATTATAAAGCTCCACTTGATAAGGGGAACGCCCATTGAATTAGCGACAATTGAAATTGTAGAAACCAACCCAACCATCAATATAACGAATATGGGTGATATCAAACGCGCATCAATTGGTGTCGATTTATCGAAAAAAGAGATCGAGATAAAAAGAAACACGATATAACTTAGGGAAAGCAAATAACACGCTAGTGGGATTGCCCTTCCTATATACACATCCCCAGGTTTAGCGCGCGCGATAAATCGGATACAAAAATAAATCGCCATCACCAATAAAATTGGCAGAATGATCTCTCTAAGACGGAAAATGGGCATAACAAAATCAAGCAATTGCTTGAAGAGTTGGTCTACGAAGATCAAAGAAGCTGGGTGAAAAACAATGCCACGGCCTGTTAAAGACCCTGTCTTCAACTCGTTTCTCAGAAGAAACAACCCCAACGGAAAACACGCCCCAGAAAGCCAAAGGAACATATCAAATGATTTTTGTCTAAATGTTCGGCGAGAATCGTGGAAAAACAAGATTGCGAGAACAGCCGGCAGAAAAGCAACACCAACATATCTCGTTATCATCGCCAACCCCATTGGAATGGACGATGCTAAAAGGGATAAAAGTGATGGCTTCCTAACATACATACCAATTAGGATAATGGTAATGAGTAGCAGCATGATGAAGAGTGGTTCTGTCCAGGCCCAAGCGTGAAGGATAATCAGCGGAGATGAAGATATAAAAACCAATACCGCAAAAATTCCAGATGCCAGGTCCCCCCTCGTAGATAAATAGACCGCATAAAAAATCAGTGTTGAACTAATTCCAAACATTGTGGCGCTGATCAGGCGAGCAGCTTGAACGAGATCATGTTCGAATAAACTGACTCCTGCCAAGAATAGGGGATAAAATGGAGGATAAAAGACTACGGGTCTGCCAAACACCCAATAGCCCTTCCCTGCAATGATGTTCTTTGCAGCCCCAATATACACGGTAGAGTCAGGACTGACTCCCGCACCAAAAGGCGTAATCAAGAGAATTAGCAATGCAGCCGATATTCCCAGCATTATGACAAACAAGTGGTAGTAAAATCGTCGATTGCTCAATTTTCTCTCATTACGATTCCGGACGTGCCCTGCACTTGTCTAGGAATCGCACATACGAACCCCGAGCGCTGACACGTGCCAGGCATGTCAGGGCGAGTGCCAACGAAGCTGCTCCACAGCGAAGCCAAGAGCATGCGAGTTGACCCTTACATTACCGAATCAGTCCATCAATATCTAGCATCAGAGAACGAAATTCTACTTCTGAGATAACGCCTCCCCCTCGCGCCATCTGCTGACTTCCTCCTCCTCTTCCACCCACCGGCTCCAAGAGCCTCTTTATAAACTCACCCGCGTGTACATCGACATCCGCTGAACGAGCTACTACCAATGCTAGCTTCTCTCCATCGAAAGTCGCTAAGGCGGCGATCATTCCATCCTTCTCCATTAAAGTTTTTGCCAAACCTTGCAATTCTTCCACAGGCCGGTCCTCAAACGAGCCAACCACCAACCGATAATCCCCCACGGCTTGGGATGAAGCAGCCAACGCTTCAGCTTCACTCTCCAAACGTTCTTTCTGGAACGCCCGCAACTCCCGCTGGGCACCCTTTAACACATCCGCCTGCGCCCGCACCGTCTCCGCCAAATCGCCCCAATGGATGCTCATCTCCTCAGCCAACCCGCTGACCTGCCCATGTAATTCCTGAAAATATTCTAAAGCCTGTGCGCCGGCCATGAAATAAACCCTGGATTTTTTATTCTGACGTTCCGTTTTGATGATCTTGACCAGCCCAATCATCCCCGTGCTGAGGCAATGGGTACCGCCGCATGCTGACCAGTCAAAGCCATCGATCTCCACAACCCGAACATCGCCGGCCACTTTGGGGGGACGTCTCAGGGGCACAGCTCGGGCCTGATCCTGATCAACAAAGTAAGTCTTGATGCCGCGGTTTTCATAAACTATGCAATTGGCATACTCTTCCACCTGGGTTAGCATTTCGTGACTCAATTCAGTCTCGGGTAAATCAATGGACGATGCCGTATACCCGCTGATATGTGCCGAGAGAGTCTCCAACTCCAGCAGCTTGGTGAAGGTCGCGCTGACCAGATGCTGCGCTGAGTGATGCTGCATATGGCGCAGCCGCCGCTCGCCATCGATCTTGGCCAGAACAAGCCCAGGAGACATTTCTCTCTCTACCACGTGAACCACCTGCGAGGTAGCCTCGTCGCGCCACACATCGACCACGGGCTCATGCCCAAGGACGCCGCGATCAAACTCCTGCCCTCCGCCCGTCGGGTAGAAAAATGTCTCATCCAGAATCACCCCATAACGGCCATCGTCCAAAGGTCGCACTTCCACGATTTTGGCTTCAAACTCAAACTTCAAAGGGTCTTCAAAATAACGATATTGTTTTTCCATAAAATTACCTATTGTCATTCTGAGCGAAGCGAAGAATCTCCGCTCCGCCGAAGGAAGGAGCGGGATTATTAACTTACAACCACATCCTCCAACTCAACTTCTACCCGCCGAATACGGGGATGGATCACGATCACCGATGAAGCCAATACATAAACCATACCTACCAGCACAAACATCAGCCCAATACCACGACCTGGCCCAACGCCCAGCAGGCCGCCAAATATACCAGCCAACCCGCCGCCCTCCATCATCAGCGGCTCGAATATTCTTTCAGCCAGTGGGCCTGCCAGGATTACGGCGATAGGCTCAATAGAGAAGGCGATCATGCGCCGGATAGCGAAAACCCGTCCCTGTACATCCTGCGCGACCTTGCTCTGCCAGATAGCCTGGCTGTTAGCATTTGAGGTGGGAAATACCAAATGCATTCCGAATAGTGCCGCGGCGATCATCACAACCGAAGGTCGCAAGCCTAAAAATATCGCCGCTACTCCTGAGAGACTCTCTGCAATAAATATTCCCAAAATGCGCCGCTTGGGGCCGCCCCAGGCGCTCATCACCAGCGTGCTGATCAACATCCCCAAACCCCCAATCGACTCAATAAGACCGACCCTGTCGGGGGTAGTCATGTTTAAAAGCATGGGAATCAGCAGCGGAAAAGTCAGGCTCCACAAAAAATTCAGCGTGGCAAATACAGAGAGCAAACCCAGCAACCCCGGGCGCGCTTTGATGTATTTCCAACCAAAGAGTGCTTCTGTCCAAAACGAGCCTTGCTGACTTTGGCCTTCTTCGCTGGTTTTTGGTCGCGGGAAACGGACCGCCAATAAAGTGCCCAGGGCGAACAGGTACGTGACCATATCCACCGACAAGATGAACTTCATCCCCAAGGAAACATATAAAGCCCCAGCGATGGCCGGTGTGGCAAAGTGGCTGACCGCGTCCCCAATCTGTGACATGCCCGCGGCGCGCCCAAGCTGTTTCTTGGGCACCAAGGTGGATGTCGCTGCCGAAAAGGCCGGCCACTGAAACGCGCCGAAGGCCGAATTGACCGCCGTCGCCACGTAGATATGCCAAACCTGTAGGTCACCTAAGAACAGCACCAGTATCACAAACAGGGAACTCAATCCTGCCCCAGAATCACCCATGATCATCACAATGCGCCGGTCCCAACGATCGCTGATAACCCCAACCACCGGGGAGATGAGGATATTTGGCAGCGTCCACACCAAGATATTAATCACGAACAGCGTTGCTGAACCGGTCTCCTGGTAGATCCAAATTCCCAGGGCGAAGCTAGTTAAACCGGAGCCGAGGGTTGAGATCAACTGCCCGATCCAGACGATCGTGAATGTGAGCATGCCTTTAGATTTTGTATTTTCCTTCAAAAGTAACTCCAATTTAACGCAATATCGCAAAGTGGCAAAGACGCAAAGTATATTTAATTATTTCTCTCTGCGTCTTTGCGCCTTGGCGTCTCTGCGTTAAGTTTTTTCAATCGGGCACTTGCACGAAATTCCATCGCCGTCGCGTTCTGCCCAACAATTATTTGACGAGATACAACCCGACTTTTCCAATATACCTTCGCGGAACTTATTTGGCAGCTCGGGGTCATTAATCAATGGTCGACAGATAGAGATGAAATCTACTGTGCCTTCTTGCAATGTTTGCTCCATCACTGATTTGGAACGGAAGCCGCCCACCAGGGCAAGGGGCAATTGAGTGACTTTTCTAGACGCCTGGGCAAAGGGCAGAAAATAACCTTCATCATCTTCACGCTTGATACCTTTCTTGACATTGGTCAGCAATCTGCCGCCCATACCACCGCTGAGTTCAATGCCATCTAAGCCCATCTCGGACATCATGCTTACAATTAGAGCGCCTTCATCCAAAGTTAAGCCGCCTTCAACTCCATCCATCATGCCAAACTTAATTAGTACGGGATACTCGTTCCCAACTTGATACCGTACTGATTGCATGACCTCTCGCAAGAAACGCGCCCTGTTCTCAAGACTCCCACCCCATTCGTCGGTACGTCGGTTGAGATAGGGCGAGTTAAACTGACTGATCAGGTAGCCATGCGCAGAGTGAATCTGAACACCGTCAAAACCAGCTTCTTTGACGCGTCGAGCTGCCTGGGCAAAGGCATCTGCGAGTAACTCTATTTCAGCAATGGTCATCGCACGCGCCGGGTTGGTATCCAGGGATAAGGATTCGTCAATAGCCGACGGTGCAATCGGTGTGGGAGTAACACCTTTATAACTCTGCCGGCCGCCGTGATTGATCTGTGCGACGACTTTGCCGCCATTGGCATGCACGATATCAGCCAGCCTGGCTAAATCGGGGATCAGGTCGTCTTTGTAGACTCCGGTCATCTCGGGGTGGGCCTTACCCGAGGGATGCACATACATGTGCCCAGTGATGATCAGACCCACACCGCCGCGCGATAGGACCTCGTACATAGTGGACATCTTCGGGGTTGGTCGGCCTTCTTCATCAGCCATGCGCTCCGCAGTCGCCGAGCGGATCAAACGATTAGGTAGTTCTAAGTTGCCAATTTTTCCTGGTGTAAAGAGCATTGTATTATCCTTTTTCATAATATCACGCTGTGCTCAGATACCGAAGAGTACAGATCCTTCGCTGCGCTCAGGATGACAAAATAAATTGTCACTCTGAACGAATGCAGCAGGCAGAAGCGAAGAGGCTAGATGCTTCACTCCGTTCAGCATGACACCGAATAAGCTATTCTTCTTGTTGTCACTCTGAGCGGAGCGAAGAGTCTAGATACTTCACTTCGTTCAGCATGACATCGAATAAGCTATTCTTCTTGTTGTCACTCTGAGCGGAGCGAAGAGTCTAGATATTTCACTTCGTTCAGCATGACATCGAATAAGCTATTCTTCTTGTTGTCACTCTGAGCGGAGCGAAGAGTCTAGATATTTCACTTTGTTCAGCATGACATCGAAAAAGCTGTTCTTACTTAATTGTCACTCTGAGCAGAGCGAAGAGTCTAGATACTTCGCTCGCCAACGGCGCGCCTTCGGCGGCTCAGTATGACAGAGCTTTAGTCATCATACCAATCTTCAGCCAAATCTTCCCATTCGGGATTGATGGATTCTATCAAATCAATCTTCTTTTGCCTCAACCAACCTTTGATTTGTTTCTCACGTTCGATGGCAATCGCGACATCATTTGTTTCTTCAAAATACAGTAACTGCTTGATTTTATACTTCTTCGTAAAACCAGGAACGAGACCTTTCTTGTGCTCAAATATTCTGCGCAGAAGATCATTTGTCACACCTGTGTATAGCGTACCTGAATGATTAGTCATGATGTAGACGTAATAATTTTTCATACAGTTTCTAATTCTTCAGATACTTCGCTGAGCTCAGTATGACATAGGAAATTGTCACTCTGAGCGGAGCGAAGAGTCTAGATACTTCACTTCGTTCAGCATGACATCGATAAGACTGTTCTTGCTTATTGTCACTCTGAGAAGAGCGAAGAGTCTAGATACCTCACTTTGTTCAGCATGACATCGAAAAGGCTGTTCTTACTTAATTGTCACTCTGAGCAGAGCGAAGAGTCTAGATACCTCACTTCGTTCAGCATGACATCGAATAAGCTATTCTTCTTGTTGTCACTCTGAGTGGAGCGAAGAGTCTAGATACTTCATTTCGTTCAGCATGACATCGAATAAGCTATTCTTCTTGTTGTCACTCTGAGCAGAGCGAAGAGTCTAGATGCTTCTCTTCGTTCAGTATGACATCGACAGGGCTGTTCTTACTTCACTGTCACTCTGAGTGGAGCGAAGAGTCTAGATGCTTCACTCCGTTCAGCATGACATCATAAAGGCTGTTCTTACTAATTGTCACTCTGAGTGGAGCGAAGAGTCTAGATGCTTCTCTTCGTTCAGTATGACATCGACAGGGCTGTTCTTACTTCACTGTCACTCTGAGTGGAGCGAAGAGTCTAGATGCTTCACTCCGTTCAGCATGACATCATAAAGGCTGTTCTTACTAATTGTCACTCTGAGTGGAGCGAAGAGTCTAGATGCTTCTCTTCGTTCAGTATGACATCGACAGGGCTGTTCTTACTTCACTGTCACTCTGAGTGGAGCGAAGAGTCTAGATGCTTCACTCCGTTCAGCATGACATCATAAAGGCTGTTCTTACTAATTGTCACTCTGAGTGGAGCGAAGAGTCTAGATGCTTCTCTTCGTTCAGTATGACATCGACAGGGCTGTTCTTACTTAATTGTCACTCTGAGCGGAGCGAAGAGTTTAGATACTTCACTTCGTTCAGCATGACATCATAAAGGCTGTTCTTACTTAATTGTCACTCTGAGCGGAGCGAAGAGTTTAGATACTTCACTTCGTTCAGCATGACATCGTTATTTTTCCAAACCTGAAAGATTCTACCCCATAAACAACGTCTACCTGAATCGCCTTTATTTGTGATAATTACCACATAAACATGATAGAATCTTTCTTGAAAACCACATTATTCTCTTCGCTTTCAACCGAGCTGACTAAGCCCCCAAAATCACAAGGATTCAATATGCATCAGCGAACAAAACTCACCTATCAACTCATCCTGATTCTCGTTTTGAGTTTTGCGTTTACTAATCCAACTTTGGCCCAAACCGAGGAAGAACTTCCAGTTGTCAAGGCAATACTTTTTTATTCCCCCACTTGCCCTCACTGCCATCAAGTGATTCAGGAAGATCTGCCGCCGCTGATCGAGAAATACGGCGAGCAACTGCTGATTGTCGGCATCAACACGCAATCTATCGAGGGGCAAGAACTCTACCAGGCCATGGTAGAGTATTTCCAACTCCCCGATGATCGCCTGGGCGTCCCCGCTTTAGTCGTTGGGGACACACACCTGCTCGGTTCTGGCGAAATTCCAGCCTTTTTCCCTGGGATCATCGAGGATGGTCTTCAAGATGACGGCATCGACTGGCCGCCAATTCCCGGATTCGTCGAAGTCTATACGGCCTCAGTTGCTCAGGCAACTGCTCAAGCCGACGAGGCTCAAAACGCTGAGGCAGAGACATCCGCAGACGATTCTGACCAATCTTCCGTAACCGAAGAATCTGAAGAGGGAGACGCACAATCGGACGCACCAACTGATGCTGTCCCCACCGCTGAACCAACTGCCATATCTGAGACAGCAACTCTAGCCGAGCCAACCGAAGACACATCCCTAGAAATTGCCTTGCCTGAAGTCGAAGCATTCTCCCCCGAAGATCAGTCGATGATCGAGAAATTCAAGCGCGATCCAGTCGGGAATTCTGCAGCGGTTGTTGTACTGATTGGCATGCTGCTCAGTTTAGTTGGGGTTTGGCTGCGTCTCAAGCGCCGAGTAATAACCCCCAAAGATTGGCAGCGTTGGGCAATCCCGCTGCTCTCCCTTGTGGGTCTGGTTGTAGCTGGCTATCTTTCATATGTCGAGGTTACTCAAAGTAAAGCTGTGTGCGGCCCGGTGGGGGATTGCAATACCGTGCAGCAGAGCCCATTCGCGCGGCTGTTTGGCGTGCTGCCCATCGGCCTGATGGGTTTGATGGGCTATGCCGCAATCCTTATCGCTTGGGGGTTGCAATACTATGGCCCAGAGCGCTGGCGCGTATCGGCCACGCAAGCTCTATGGGGTTTTGCTCTCTTTGGAACGTTGTTCTCCATCTACCTGACATTTTTGGAGCCCTTCGTCATTGGCGCGACTTGTGCATGGTGCTTGAGCTCAGCGATTGTGATTACATTAATTTTGTGGGTTGCAACGACTTCACTTCAAACACAGACAATCAATAATAAATAAAACCTATTTGCAAGTTTCCCAAAGCATGTGTCATCCTGAGCGTACCAACGGCAGGCCTGCGGCCAGCGAAGGCTCTCCCCGCTTTGTTGAAAGAGAATGCTCAAGCTTCGCTGCGCTCAGCATGACAATCAATAGTTTATCAACATATATAAAGTTCAACCAGAAACAAACTGCTATGTCACTGCGAGTAGGCCTTCAGCATCCGCCGGTTGAGTGTTCGGCGGATGCTGAGATTTTACTTGCAAAGACCTTCTCTAAAATCACAACTGGCCCAGTCGAAGAACCAGGCCAGTTGCTCAGAAAAGGAGAATAGTTTAAATACTATTCTGCATCTTGCCATGCACAATGCTCCAAATTGCACACAGCAATGGATGCTCAAAATCACCTAATGGTTATGATGACCATGATGTCCATGATGATGGTCGCCGTGACCATGTTCTCCGTGCTCGCTGTGGGAACACGGTTGTGCTTCTGGAAGCTCACCCTTAAGATAACGCTCCAGGGTCGTAGCCACTGTTCCGTCCGCACCGGTGGCTGTCGCAATACCAAACGCTTCAAAAAAGGCAATCGCTCGCCTACCCATACCCCCGCAAATCATCACGTCTGCATGCTGCTGGTTGATAAATTGGGGTACCTGACCCGGAGTGTGCTGCTGGAAAAAAGGATTCTCGATTACTTGAAATTCCTGGGAATTCCCATTGTTTACATCAACCAACACAAAATAAGGGCAGCGTCCAAAATGGTGGCTAACCTTGCTTTCTAGACCAATATTATCATTCGATGAAATGGCTATGCGCATTTTTGCTAAATCCTTTACGTAAAGTTTCTTTGCTTGTGTATCTTTATTTTATCACATGTACTTTTTATGTGACATACTGTTTATCACTAAATCTGACGACAAATGACTACCCGAAAGTGCCTTAAAACACAAACCGCCAGCAATATATCTTACCCGCCGGCGGCTCATGATTAGGTTTTACTTGCTAGCTCTTAGGATGAGCCTGATGACCCCAAGTATCCAACTCGGCCAGGGTCTTCCCCACTAAGACATCGACCTTCGCTTGAATCAATGGGGACAAATCCATACTTACATCCAAATCAGCGGGCTGCACGCCCCACAGTACTACGTTGGGGGGATATAAATCGCGGAGCTTGGCCGCAAAGAGCATATCTGGGATACCAATTTGATGCGGGGACATTTTCATCGAGAGGAAGGAAGGCACTTCTTCACCTTCCATGCGCAGCAATTCGCCCGGCTCAGCGTCCATCTCGATGGCATCGATGATCAACAGGTTTTCGATGCCTTCAAGATAGTAGAGCAAGTCCAGGCCCAGCGTGCCTCCATCAAGAACCTGAACCTGCTCTGGCAAATCATATTCGGCCTGTAAACGCTCAATCACGCGAACGCCTACGCCCTCGTCAGAGAGCAGGAGATTACCAACGCCAAGGATGAGAGTTTTGATATTACGCTGCTCTTCCAAAATGTCGCTTAGCCTCCACGACTTCGCAGGGTCTGCAATGGGCCGATATAGCTCGAGGTGGGTTTCATGATCACCTGGTTGATCTGGCGCCCTTTGGCATCCAGCAGGTGCACACCACAAGCCATGCAGGGATCAAACGAGTGGATCGTGCGCAGTACTTCCAGGGGCATCTCAGGATCAGCGATGGGCGTACCGATTAAGGCTGATTCATAAGCCCCGGGGGCACCACTGGCATCACGCGGGGATGAGTTCCAGGTGCTGGGAACAACACACTGATAGTTATGTATCTTTTGATCCTTGATGTGGATCCAGTGACCCAGAGCGCCGCGTGGCGCTTCGGTGTAACCCCAACCAAAGGCTTCAGCCGGCCAGTTCTCTGGCTCCCAGCCGCTCCACTCGTGGATGTCCAGGTCGCCGCTGCCCATACTGGCAGCCAGCTCATTGGTCCACTCATCGAGTTTTTGGGCCATGATCACCGTCTCAACACAGCGGGCGGCAGTGCGCCCCAAGGTCGAGAAAAGCACCTCGGGTCCAACGCCCAGCGCACCGAGTACAGTATTAACTGTGGCCTGAACGTCCTCATGACCGCTGGCATAAGCCACGAGCATGCGGGCTAAGGGGCCAACTTCCATGGCCTGATCGGACAGGCGGGGGGCTTTCATCCAGGTATATTTCTCGTCAGTATTGAGGAACTCATAAGGCGGTTTCGGGCCCGTATACTTGGGTTTGGTTTCGCCTTTCCAAGGGTGCAAGCCCTTGCCGTTGCCATTATCCGATTCATACCAGGAGTGATCAACGTGCTCAACGATATCCTGGTGATCTACGGTATGTACTGTGCTTAAATCCTTGCCCAAGATATAGCCTTGGGGTAGGAAGAATTCACCGCTGGCATCAGGATAATCTCCATAGGAAAGGAAATTACCCAAGCCGCCGCCAATACCAGCCCACTCCAGGTAGAAAGGAGCCACGGCCAGCACATCTGGCAGGTAAACCTTCTCAACGAATTCTTTGGCTGTGGCGAACATGCCTTTCAGTTGAGCAATGGTGTCGGCATTGATGGCCCATTGACTATTGGGGTCAATAGGGGCAGCCATTCCACCCACGAGGTAGGTTTGCAGGTGAGGGTTCTTGCTGCCAAGCAACGCATGGGCGCGAATGACAACGCGCTGCCAATCCAAAGCTTCCAGGTAATGCGCCACTGCCATCAGGTTGGCTTCCGGCGGCAATTTATAAGCTGAATGGCCCCAATAGGCATTGGCAAACGGACCTAACTGACCGCTGCTCACATAGGACCCCAGTTTCTCCTTGACACCCTTGAAGTAACTGGCGCTGGATTTGCCCCAATCAGAAGTTGATTGGGCCAGCTTGGACGTCGCCGCCGGATCTGCATCCAAAGCGCTGACAACATCCACCCAGTCCAGGGCGTGGAGGTGATAGAAATGTATGACGTGATCTTGCACATACTGAATAGCTTCAATCAAGTTGCGCAGGATACGGGCATTATTGGGAATTTCGATCTCTAAGGCGTCTTCGACTGCTCGCACGGAGCAGAGTGCATGCACTGTAGTTCAGACACCTCATATGCGTTGTGTGATCGTCCAAGCCTCCCGGGGATCGCGTCCCTTTAGGATCGTTTCGATCCCGCGGAACATCGTGCTCGAGCTCCAGGCATCGGTGACAACTCCGTCTTCAACCTGAACCTCAATGCGTAAGTGTCCTTCGATACGGGTAATTGGATCAATTGCAATTCTTGCCATAATTGTTTCTCCTTACTCTCTCAGTGAGCTTCTTGATGATCTGGGAATAGATTGAATTGCCGGGCGACAATACTATAGACCAGGAAGCCGCCGGCAATCAAACCGATGGTGATCAGAATTTCGATCATTGAGGGCATATAGGAAATTGGTGAAGGTTCCGCCAGGCCGATCCAGGTGATGATCAGGCGGTTGATGAAGGTTCCGATCAGGGCGAATACTCCAGCCCAGAACGGCCCCCTCGAGTGTACGACCAATCTTGAGAACAAAATCCATAGAGGGATGATGACCCCAATGATCATCTCCAGCCAGGCAAGCAGTCCAAATCCATCTGGGCGCAGCAACAGGGGGACTTCACCAGAGCCCATCCAATCGCCCCCCTTGACGGCCAGATAAAGCACCAAATTCATGCCCATCGCCTGACCAATGCGTTGGATCAACTTGCGGTCAAGTGGTATTTTTCTAGATCTCGATATCAACGTGAGCACAATCGCCATCGTCCCCAAACCTGTGTAAGTGGCTTGAAGAAAGAACAATACCGGAAGGGCAGGCGTCCACCATAAGGCATGAAGCTTGTATGGCATGATCAAGAACATGGAGCCCAGGGATGATTGATGCAACGTTGAAAGCACAATTCCTGCCCCGGCGATAATGTAGATACTTCGGTTGATCCATTTGATGGGAGCGTTGATGCCCCATTTTTCAAGGAAGACGGGTGCGATCTCGATGACCAATATCAGTGTGTAGAGCGTAACACACAGGCTGATCTCTTCCAAGAAAGAATGGTAGTTTAGCGGAGGCACGATGATGTTGTAAAACTGATGCCAGCGCCCGATATCCAGGAACAGCAGGATACCAACCACACCATATCCCAGAAGACCAGCCAACACAGCCGGGCGGATGATCGAGTGGTAGTCTTCCCTACCATAGAAATAGTTGATCAGAGAAATCGTAAAGGCGGCACCAGCCACTGGAATTAGAAACAGGTCTACTGTGATCCAGATACCCCAAGGGTAGTGGTCGCTCATATTCGTCGTCGGCCCAAGGCCTACAACCAATCGGTAAATGGAAAGGCCCACACCGACAGTTGTCAGCACAGCCAGGACATAAAACCAGGCTGATAGGGGTTGTTTTTTCGTTTTGCTTAGAACGGCCATGATTCCTCCCAACCTTCTCGCTTAGAAATCGAGCGCACAGCAGCGAGGACTAAAGGTCCCCCGATCAGAATCGTGGGAATGACCAGGTTGCCGGTCTCTTCACTGATCTTGGGGATTGGGTCGGGGCCAAAATTCTCTAAGCCCAGGTTTTCATAGTCTACGTCGGAAAGATAGAACACTGAAGTACCGCCAGCCTCATCTTTACCATAGACGTAGTCAACATAGCGATCCGGCTCAGCGGCGATGCGGCCTTCGGCTTCTTCGAGAAGATTGCCGCGCTCGCCCCAGATCAGTGCGCCTGTAGGGCAAATCTCAGCGCAGGCTGGGCCATCTCCATTTGCCAGACGGTCGTCACATAATGTACATTTGGCGATCAACGGCAATGTTTCATCCCATTCGAAGCGCGGCACATGATATGGGCAGGCGTACATGCAGTAGCGGCAGCCAATACAACGATCGGCATCATAGGTAACCGGTCCATTGGCAGTCTTTTCTAACGCATGAACCGGACAGCCGCTGACGCAGCCAGGATCAACGCAGTGCATACACTGGCGTTTGACAAAGGCGTGCTTTTCACTACCTTGATAGATCTGCATCAGCGTCCAGGTATCGGCGGTAAGTTCGTAAGGCATATCGTACTTGCCCGTCTCGTCAAGTTCAACGGGAGTACCGTTCCAGTCACGACAAGCGACCGTGCAGGCGTTGCAGCCCACACACAGCGTTGAGTCGTAGAGCATGCCGATGTGCTTATTGGGGTCCCCGCCGTTGGCGGCGGCACATGCTACCTTTGGGGTGAGCAATGCGCCCCCCAGGCCTAATCCTGCAATTTTGAGAAATTGTCTGCGGTTAATAGGTGGCATGGTTACCTCCTATTCCCCAGCGCCTTCAGGAGATTCGGTCTCCGTGGGGGATTCTGTCTCCTCATCATCACCATCCGATTTGGAGAGTTGGTTGATGGCTGCTGCGCCTGCGGCACCAATTGCCAGACCAGCCAGACCGCCAACTGCGGCAGCGCCCGCGGGTGATATTTGTGCCTCGGGCAGTTGCACAGGAGCGAAGCTGATCGGTGGCGTGATCTCTTGCAGTTTGGCCGTCTTATAAGCGCCCCATTCCCAGAAGTCGGGTTCGGAGCAGCCAATGCAGCCATGACCAGAGCCAACGGGCCAACTGGCGCCATCGTTATAGCGTACTGCCGGGCAGTTGTGGAATGTCACCGGTCCTTTACAACCCATTTCATACAGGCACCAGCCCAGGCGATGGCCTTCGTCACCCCATTTCTTGACGAATTTACCAGCATCGAAGTGGCCGCGGCGCTCGCAGTTATCATGAATGCGGGCACCGTGTGCGAAGAGCGGTCGATGCAGCTCATCCATGGCGGGTAATTCGCCAAAGGTAAGGAAGTGCACTACGGTTGCAGTCAGATTGACAGGGTTATAGGGGCAGCCAGACAGGTTAACTATGGGCTTGTCTGTGACCAGATCCATAACTGAAACTGCTCCTGTCGGATTAGGCGCAGCCTTGGGGATTCCGCCGAAGGTAGCACAACTGCCCACAGCGATAACGGCCAAAGCGTTGGAAGCTGCTTCTTCCAATATATCTATTGCCGTGCGTCCGCCAATGCAGCAGTAAATACCATCTTCTTCCATGGGAATAGAACCCTCCACCACAAGCAGGTATCCACCTTTTTCAATGGTCATTGCTTTGGCTTCTTCAGCCAGATGGCCGGAAGCCGCCATGATGGTTTCGTGGTAATCGATGGATAAAACGTCTAGCACAACCTCGGCGGCTGTTGGACGCGAGGCGCGCAAAAAGGCCTCGGTACAGCCAGCGCAATCCTGGAATTCAAGCCAGATTACGGGCGTGCGGGCGGGAGCATCCAAAGCCATAACGATATTTTTCGAGAATGACTTTGGTAAAGCCAATGTCCCCGCCATCATGGTACAAAACTTGAGGAATTCGCGGCGAGACAGGCCTTTTTCTATCTCGGCACGTTTTGCGGTAGAAACGGTCATAAGCGGCTTCCTTTCTGCTATCAAACAGATACACAAACCAAACCAGAGCCCAAATTACCCCCGACTCAAAAACCGGGCTTTTACCATTTCTAGCTTATGAAATTTGTGAGCAGTATACAAGAATCAAAAGGCTCAATCAATGAGCCATTTAGATCATTATAAAAAATACCCCCTGATCTGTATTTGTCATTCATGTTACGCACACGTAGCGAGGTTTCCCTGTAAATAGGGGGTCAGGGGCGAAGCCCCCGACCCCCTATTTACAGGTAGATTCTCTTTAGGTTGCGTAACATCAATT
>JACKQG010003746.1_pt1 | contig 18299 bp, 13 predicted proteins | sample 8237621 | NCBI WGS metagenome assembly JACKQG01 (sample SAMN15677084, study PRJNA649215) | marine metagenome | biome: marine; feature: Black Sea; material: saline water; isolation source: suspended particulate matter (SPM) from the Black Sea western gyre | collected 2013-06-09/2013-06-10 | depth... | reverse complement strand
TCTTGGGGGAATATGCTCAACAATGCCCAAGAACATCTCATCCAATATCCCTGGTTGGCAATATTCCCCGGTATGATGATCTTTTTTACCATCATTTCTGTTAATTATATTGGAGATGGACTACGAGATGCCTTAGACCCTTATAAAGTGCTTGCAGAAATTGGAGAATAAAAAAAGTTAAATAGGACAATATGTCTACATCACAAACAATTATTACGCCAATTAAAACCGATTTGAAGCTTAACTGCCTGACGGATGAACAGCTCAGTCAGTTGCAGGAAGCCACACTCCAAATTTTGGAGACCGTGGGTGTGAAATTCCCTTCGGACAAAGCCATGGCCATATTCGAAGAGCATGGCGCTCAGGTTGACAGGGAGACTCAAATTGTCAGGATCCCGCGCGAGCTGGTCATGCAGGCCATGTCCACGGTGCCGCGTTATTTCACCTTAGGAGCTCGTAACCCTGAGCTCGACTTGCAATTGCAAGACGGTGTCACTTTCTTTACTAATGACGGCTGTGGTCACGATGTCGTTGATTCCAAAACAGGCGAACGACGAGCATCTACAAAAGCTGACGTAGGTATGATGGCGCGGATCAATGATTACCTGTCATCTATGTCATTTAGTTGGACCATGGTTAGTGCTCAGGATTGTGGTGTTACCTCCCCCCTTCATGAGATAGATATTACCTGGAGAAACAATACAAAACACTATCAGAGTGTTACGATGATGGGTGAGGAGATTTGTCGCTACGGGGTGGAAATGGCAACTGTGCTGCGAGGAAGCATAGAAGAGGTGCGACAGCGTCCGCCAATATCATTAATTGTTTGCTCCATTGCACCTCTAGTTCAAGATAAAGAGGCAATTGAAGGGGCGCTGGTTTTAGGGGAAGCTGGAATCCCAATAGTGGTGATGTCTATGCCGACCATGGGAACAACGGCCCCTGCCACATACGCCGGAGCACTGGCAGTTGGGGATGCAGAAGTTATCAGTGCCACAGTGTTGATGCAATTGGCCAATCCTGGAGCGCCCGTGTTTCATTCAAACTTGCACGCTTGGGCTGACCCCCGCACGGCTGCGTATGTTGGCTATCCATTGGATTCACGCGCCCGCTATGCTCCGGTTGAAATGGCTCATCATTGGGGAATGCCTGCTCTTGGCGGGGCGTTTGGTACTGAGAGCCCTGAGCTGGATAGTTGGCAATCGGCTGCCGAAGTCGCCACAGATCCGCTCCTGGTAGGATTGGCTGGGGCTGAAATCGTAACCGGTATTGGTTTGCGGGATTCTTATACATTGCTCTACCCTGAAGCTATCATCCTTGACGATGATCTTCTCCATCAGGCGCGTTATTCCTTGCTTAATATGGAAGTCAGTCCAGAAACCCTGGCCATCGATGTGATTTCTAAAGTTCAGCCGGGTGGGCACTTCTTGAGCCAAAAGCACACTCGCAAACACATGCGCACAGCAATGGTGCGCGGTGTATGCCACCAATTGGATTCAGAGGGAAAGTATCGTCATCCAGTTGAATACGCACGCGAGAAAGTTACATGGATATTAAAGAATCATCATCCGGAAACACCCTCAGCAGAGGTGCAGAAAGAAATCAACCGGATTTTGGAAACAGCTGATAAAGAGCTAAAAGGGTAATTCTCGTGTATTCATTGCAGTCAGCCTTATCCGAAGGTGATGTCAAACGCATCCACGAGCACAGCCTGGATGTGCTTGAGAATGTTGGCATCGACTACAAGACTCCCAAGGCACTAGAAATCCTGGAAGAGCGGGGTTGTCGTGTTGACTATGACCGAAACTGGGTTTCTATCTCTCCAGACCTGGTAGAGTGGGCCATTGATCAGGCACCACGCGATGTGCTTCTTTCTGCCCGTGATCCTGAGCGCGATGTTCTGTTAGATGGAAAAAGCTCACACCATACAACCGACAGCCAGGGCACCCAGGCGACAGATTTTGAAACCGGTAAAGTCCATGATTCTGGCGCCGAGGACCTAAAGAAGATGCTGCTTGTCGCTGATGTGCTGGATAAGGTTGAAATCGTCAATGTGACTGTTTCAGCAAGCGACATCCCTGCCCACTTACGTACGATTTATCACTTTGCCCAGGCATTTACCCTGACGAGTAAGCACGTGCGCACGGGGGTGCTCAATGCACAGCAAGTGCAATTCCTGGTTGAGCTTGTTAAGGCTGTGACTGGAAATGATGCCTTCAGACCGATCTTCTCCGTTGTAGATTGCACCATCTCTCCTTTAATGCACGATGGTCCCATGACCGAAGCATGCATCGAATTGGCCAAGCTTAATGTCCCTATTATGGTTTATCCCATGCCTCTGGCTGGCGGAACTTCACCCGTCACGCTTGGGGGCACTATGTTGATGCATAATATCGAATTCCTGAGTGGATTGGTACTCTTCCAATGTACCAACCCGGGTGCGCCGATAATTTATGGGACGGGCTCGTCACAGTTGGATATGAAGACGGGTCGCTACGGGGGCAGCGCCGATGGCTATGGGGTTGGGGCAGCATTGATCAATCTGGCCCGCCTCTATGATCTCCCAGCAAACCTGGGAGGCACATCGACCAAATCAAAACAGCTCGATGCTCAATATGGATATGAAGCTCTGGCGGCAACGATGCTGTCTTATCTGGCGGGTGCCGATGAAATCTACAGCGTGGGGTTGTTGGGCGCGGCTCAAATCCTGTCATTGGACAAGATGGTTTTGGATAACCATATCATTCACCAGCTTGAAGCCATGTTGAGGCCTATTAATTTGGATGAAGATCACCTTCAAGCAGAATTGATCAAGCAGGTTGGCATTGGAGGAGAATTTCTCACGCAGAGGGAAACCTTGAAATATACCCGCACAGAATATGTCCCCATTTGGCCGCCCCATGGAGTGGATTTGCTGGATATGATCCACGCCGAGGCGCAGGAAATCCTTGAGACTCATACCCCACCCCCTCTACCAGATGGGGCAGAAACGCGCATTCAAGAAATTCTAGATGAAGCGGATAAGGCATTAGTTGACAAATGAAGCATCAAAAGGCGAAAACCCCGCGTGAGTTAGGCTACACCATGCCTGCAGAATGGGAACCCCACGAGGGTACCTGGTTGATATGGCCGCATAGCGATACTCAAGAAGATTCACAATTCCAACTGGAGCATCTCTGGCTGGAGATGACGATGGTTCTGCATGAGCACGAAACTGTTCATATCATTGTTCCAGATGATCATCGCGAAGAACACCTGCATCATCAGTTAAGGTATTACGGCTTGAAAGAGAGCAAAATTGATGTTCAGGTTATCCCCAATGATGATGTCTGGGTGCGAGATTGTGGCCCCGTTTTTTTGGTGAATGATCAAGGTGAGTTGGCTGTCACTGAATGGAATTTCAACGGTTGGGGGGAGAGATTTTCCTTCAAAAAGGACCGTTTAGTACCAGCAAGAGTTGCAGAGATAGTGTCGCTGCCTTTGTACTCGGCACCCATCATCCTGGAAGGAGGCGCGATTGAAGTCAATGGTCAAGGAACCCTGATTGCCACCCGCAGCTCGATTATCAATCCCAATCGGAACCCCAGGTTTAGTCAGCAAGAGATAGAAGCTGCTATCAAAGATTATTTTGGCATTGAAAATATTATTTGGCTTTCGGGGGCATCACGGGAATTCTGTGATTTCGTTGGCAGTGATACAGATCTTCATGTGGATGGCTATGCCCGTTTCAGCGATGATTCCACAGTGCTGTATTCCTGGACAGACGATGAGGACAATCATTTTTATCCGATTCTGAAACAACACCGGGATGAACTGAGAAATGCCCAGACTGAATCGGGGAAAAAATTGACATTGGTGTGCCTGCCGAAGCCTAAAAACGAGATGTACTCAACACTCACGTCTGCCACACGCCCGCCATTCGATAGTTTCCTGTCTTTGGGCACCTATGCAAATTTCTATATCGCTAACAATGTTGTGCTGGTTCCGGTATATGGCGATGTCAATGACGCTGTTGCAAAGAGTATCATCGCTGAACACTTCCCAACTCGAGAGATCATTGGCATTCCAGCTTGGCGTACAGCGGAACGAGGTGGCATGATGCATTGTGTAACTCAGCAGCAGCCTATGCCCTCACCCCAACCCCTCTCCCACGGTGAGAGGGGCTTATAAAAGGCTCTATGATAGCAAAGCATTTCAACCCTGCTGAATTCCGTATGCCCGCCGAATGGGAACCCCATGATGGCACCTGGCTGCAGTGGCCGCAGGACAAAGTTTATGACGGCTATGAGTTGAAGCTGGAACGCATCTGGCTGCATATGGTCGACGCGCTCAACGATCACGAAAATGTACATATCATTGTCAACGGTGAGCGGCAGAGCGACCACATCGTGGATCAATTGGAATACTACAAAATTGGTTCGAAAAACGTGCACTTTTACGTCATTCCCACCAACGATGTTTGGGCACGCGATAATGGGCCGATTTTTGTAATCAATGATGCTGGGCAGGTTGCTATCACCGACTGGGCTTTCAACGGTTGGGGCGATCGCTTCCCTTATGACTTGGATGATAAAGTTCCAGCGGCGATTGGCGAAGAGGTTGGAATTCCAGTCTTCAAGGTACCAATGGTTCTGGAAGGGGGTGCCGTTGGGGTCAATGGTAAAGGTACCTTCATGGCCACAAAATCATCCATCATCGATACGTTTCGCAATCCGGGGAAGAGCCAGGCCGATATTGAAGGGGTTCTCAGTCAATACCTGGGTGTGACCCACTTCATCTGGTTGACGGGTGCCGGACGGGATGAGTGCGGTTTATGGGGCGATGAAACCGACTCGCACATCGATATCGTCGCTCGCTTTTCTGATGAATCCACGGTGTTGTACAACTGGACGGATAATGAAAACGACCCCCGATATGGTATGCTGCGTAAATCTCTTCAGGAATTGAAGAACGCAACCACCGAGTCAGGTAAACCGATGACCCTGGTACCTTTACCTATGCCCGAGGTCTATCAAACTTCTGGGATGACGGACTGGCGCAGGAGTACCCTGACCGATGCGGCGTACAGCAATTATCTGATTGCCAACGACATTGTCTTGGTACCTGTATATGGACATGCCCATGACAAGCGAGCATTAGCCATAATCGCCGAACATTTCCCTGGCAGAGAAGTTGTCGCTATTGAAGTGGTCGCCCTGATCGAGCATGGCGGCGCCATTGGGTGTGTCACCCAACCTCAACCTTTGGCTATGGTTGATGAATAGGAGCTTGCAGTGAGTAATATTGTCAACCTTGGTCTTATCCAGATGACCTGCTCCGATGATGTGCAGGCAAACTTCGAGAAAACGTTGGGCTATATTGAGCAGGCTGCCTCGGAAGGCGCTCAGATTATCTGTACCCAGGAGCTGTTCAAATCGCTTTACTTCTGCCAATCGGAAGATTTCGCTCATTATGATCTAGCGGAGGATGTTTCCCAAGATGGCTCAACAGTTCAAACGTTGAGTCAATTGGCAAAGGAATTACGAGTAGTGCTCATCGCCAGCCTGTTCGAAAAGCGAGCCCTGGGCCTTTACCACAACACAACTGTGGTCATCGATGCCGATGGGGGCTACTTGGGTAAATATCGCAAGATGCATATCCCCGATGATCCGCATTATTATGAGAAGTTTTACTTCACCCCCGGAGATTTGGGGTACAAAGTTTTTCATACCCAATACGCTGACATTGGTGTGTTGATCTGTTGGGATCAATGGTATCCCGAAGCGGCGCGCTTGCTGGGTTTGCAGGGGGCTGAAATCATCTTCATCCCTACTGCCATAGGTTACTCTATGCCAGAGGAAGGATCCACTTATGATCAGTCCTGGCAAATTGTCCAAAGGGGGCATGCGGTCGCCAATGCCTGCTACCTGGCTGCGGTCAACCGGGTGGGTTTTGAAGTGGACCCTTCGACTTCCCTCAGGGCAAGCCCTTCGATTGCACTGCCAGCATCTGATGACCATATGTCTGGCGTAGGACCCAATGGAGAGAGCGGCATCAATTTTTGGGGCCAGAGCTTCGTCGCTGACCCCGATGGGAGCATCGTGAAACAGGCTTCCAGAGATCGAGATGAGCTTGTCATTTGCCCCGTTGATTTAGCGCTGATTGAAGAAACCAAGAAACTGTATTCCTTCCCTTATCGCGATCGACGAGTGGATAGCTATGGCGATCTGCTCAAGTTATATTCCGATTGAATTTGTATGGAGAAATAATGGCCAACACAACACCTGCCATCGAACCTATTGTTCCAGCCTATCGTATTCGTATCCTTAGCGATGATCAACTGGAAAAATTCAAAACGAACACCTTTGAAATTCTCCAAGAAGTTGGCATTCATTGCCCGTCGGAAAGGGCATTGAAGATATATGCAGAACATGGTGCCAATGTTGATTTCGAATCCAAAATTGTCAAAATGTCTCCGGACGTTGTCTTGGAAGCCCTCTCTCATGCACCTCGCTATTACACAATGGGAGGGCGTACAGAAGCTTTCGACCTGGATCTGTCAAAAGGCGTTACGTATGAAGCGACAGATGGAACCGGCACCACGACCATTGACTATGATACCGGTGAAAAGCGTTCATCGATCAAAGACGATGTGGCCAAGTCTGCCCGAATAGCAGATTATCTTTCATCGGTCAGCTTTTATTGGCCCATGGTCAGCGCGCAAGATCACCCAGCGACGCCTTCTCTTCACGAATTAGATGCCTCTTTCAATAATACGCTCAAGCACGTCCAAACCCCCACAGTTGTTGAGGAAGTAACAACGCGTTATGCAATCGAAATGGCCAAAGTCATCGCTGGGAATGAGGCCACAATGCGGGCGCGCCCGCCGCTCTCGCTGTTGATTTGCACGATTTCCCCATTAGCACAGGATGCTGAAAGCATGGATGCGGCCCTTGTCGCTGCAAAAGCAGGCATCCCGGTTGGCTTTATGGCCATGCCCAACACCGGTTCCACATCGCCTGCTACCATCGAAGGCACAATTTCCGTAGGCGATGCGGAAATGGTATCGGCCATGGCGCTGATCCAGATGGCGTATCCCGGCGCGCCAATCTATTATTCTTTCATGCCTGGGCTGACGCACCCACGCACTGGGGCCTATTTGGGCCACGAGGCTACCATATACGCTGTTGGCGTCGAGTTAGCGCATATGTGGGGCGTGCCCACGCTTGCGGGAACCTTTGGAGGGGGCGCAACATACCCAGGTTGGGAATCGACCATGGGGGGAGGCGTGGCATCCCTGCTATGCGCCTTATGTGGAGGAGAAACCGGTAGCGGTATGGGGCTGCTAAAAGGCAGCACGCTGCTTTATCCAGAAGGCCTGGTTTTGGATGCCGAGCTCTATCACAACGTACGGCACAATGCAGGCGGTGTAGATACCAGCTCAGATAAAATGGCGCTGGATGTGATCAAAGCAGTGGGGCAGAGAGGCCATTACCTGGGCCAGCGCCATACGCGTGATTTCATGCATAAATTTGATTTCTCGGATGTGGTTTATGTCCCCGAAAAGGATGGCGCTTACCGAGACCCCATTGAAGTGGCCAGGGAGAAAACCAATTGGATCCTGGAGAATCATCATCCTGAACCCCTCGAGCCTGAGAAAAAGGCTGAGTTGGATAAGATCCTTCAGAAAGCAGATGCGGAGCTGGGAGGAAAATGAAAACTCAAATCCAGGTTCTTTCAGAGCAGGAAAAGCACCGGGTGCATGAATCCACCCTGAAAATTCTGGCCAATACTGGGGTCAGAGTTGAAACGGCGCTGGGTCGCAAGTACCTGGCTGATGCCGGCGCGCAGGTTGATGAATCTACCAGAATCGTCAAATTTCCGCGAGATTTCGTCGAAGAATGCCTCCAGCTCGCGCCTCGGGAGTACACCCTGGGTGCCCGCCGTCCTGGTTGGAATTTACAGATGAACACCGGTGAATGTGTGCTGATGATCGATGGTTCGGCGCCTACAGTGTTGGATCATGGTCAGGTCGAATCGCGCCCCGGGCAATTTGATGATTGGCTCAACGCCACCAGGCTGACCGATGTCATGGATGATTTTGGTGTTTATTGGGGGATGGTCGAGGCCAACGATAGCGGCGAAGGCATGGATGAGTTGGTCAATTATTGGCGGCATTTATTTAGCAATTTCTCCAAACACATTCAAGATGGCATCGAGGACAAAGATGCCGCGCCCTGGCTGCTGGAAGCGCTGCAGGTCGTCTTTGGCGATAAGGAAACCATTCGCCGCACGCATCCTTATTCTTTCCTAATTTGCCCGCAATCACCGCTGACTATTGACGAAGTGTACACCGATGCCTATCTGGCATTGGTGGGCTATGACATCCCTGTGGCGATCATGCCCATGCCCTTGATGGGTGGCACCGCCCCGGGAAATATGATCTCCACCACCATTCAGGGCAACTGCGAAGTTATCTCCACCCTGTGCTTGCTCCAGGCCGCCGCCCCAATGACGCCCATCATCTACGCCCCCGCGCTGGCCACTATGGATCCCCGCACGGGATTATATGGCGCTGGCCGTATTGAGAATGGCATCTTAAGCATGGCATGTGTGGAGATGGGTAAGTATTATGGTTTGCCAGTGGAAGGGTCTGGTGGGGGAACCGACCATTATATTCCCAGCATTCAAGCTGGATATGAAAGAGCCATTTCGGCTGTGTTACCCATTTTATCCTGGCCGGATTTATTGGTGGGTGCCGGTTTGATGGGTGGTTCTATGGTTTTGAGCTTGGAGCAGTTAATCATTGATGTGGAAGTTTTTCGCATGAGCAAACACACCGCCAGGGGTATCGATTGCGCAGAAGAAGCCTGGCTGGACGACGTGATTGCGAACGTAGGCCCCGGCGGACATTACCTTGAGGAAGATTCAACCATCAAGGCCATGCGCGGGGGAGAGTATTATCACCCCCAAATTGGGCATCACGGCCCCTTCGATTCCTGGCTGGATGGCGGGCAGCCTGATCTGTTAGAAGAAGCTCACCAGCGAGTTCAAACATTGTTAGCTGAACATAATCCCTTACCGCTTCCACCCGATGTAGAAGCGGAGTTGATCCAACTGCAAGGACGGGCCGCAGAGTTAGCGGCAGCTTGAGGAGGAATCTCTATGTACATCAATGGAGAATATACAACTGGTAAATCGACTGAACGCATCCCGATTATCAATCCGGCGACAGAAGAGATCTTGGAGGAAGTGCCGCGCGGTACGCCTGAAGATGCTGTCGCCGCAGTCGAAGCAGCGGGAGCAGCTTTCCAAATTTGGAAGCGGATGCCTGCCAACGAGCGTGCGGCTGCCTTGCATGAGGTGGCGACGAAAATCCGCGCCCACCATGATGAGATCGTACGCCTGCTGACGCAAGAGGAAGGCAAGCCCATCCCTGAGCATGAGGAAGAGCTCTGGTGGGTGGAGGAGACATTCGATTATTATGCCGAATTAGCCCGCCACGAGCGCGGCCGGGTGATCCCTCCGGGAGAGACGGGCCAGTTTAACTTTGTGATCAAAGAGCCTTATGGCGTGGTGGCCTGCATTGTTCCCTGGAATTACCCGCTCTTGCTGCTGGCCTGGAAAATGGCCCCGGCACTGGCTGCTGGTAACACAATAGTGATTAAACCTTCCGAGCTGACACCGCTTGCCACATTGAAGCTGGTCGAGGTGGCCTGCGACCACTTACCCCCTGGGGTTGTCAATGTGGTCACGGGCTTTGGTCCTGAGGTTGGCGAACCCTTAGTCACGCACCCTGATGTGCCGGTGATCGCCTTTACTGGCTCGCTGGCTGTGGGACAGAGAATTGCCTCGTTGACCGCGCCGATGATGAAGAAACTGCACCTGGAATTGGGCGGCAAAGACCCTATGGTCATCGCGCCCGATGTGGCCATGGATCAGGCGGTCAGCGGCTTGGCCTATTCGGCGCTGCTCAATACGGGGCAAGTCTGCACCAGCACAGAGCGGGTATATGTGCACGAGAGCATCATGCCCCAGTTCAGTGAAGAACTGGCCGATTTCGTCGGTAAATTGCGTTTGGGTAACGGCCTGGATGATGACACAGATATCGGGCCGATGATCCGCGATAAGTTCCGCGTCAAGGTCGAGGAGCAGTTATCTGAGGCAGTTGCAGCGGGAGCAAAGACCCTCATTGGGGGGCAGCGACCACCCCAAATATCGAAAGGTTTCTTCCTGACTCCGGCTGTGGTGACTAACGTCGATCACAGTATGCGCTTGATGACCGAGGAGACCTTTGGGCCGGTCATCCCCCTGATGCCTTATAAAGATTTTGACGAGGCTATCCGTCTGGCGAATGACTGCAAATATGGTTTGGGCGCTTGCCTGATGACCTATGATGCCCGGCTAGTCAAGCGTTTCTTCGAAGAGGTCAAAGCGGGCACCATCTGGATTAATGATCCCCTGACTGACAATTTTGCCGGACCCTTCGGTGGTATGAAGATGAGCGGACTGGGACGAGAGCTTGGGCAGGAAGGCTTAGATGAATTCTACGAAGTTAAGCATGTTCATTGGGATATCGAAGGTGGCGTGAAAGACTTCTGGTATCCGTATTAGCTTCAAGTCACAGAGTCACAAGTGGCAAGAGGCAAGTCACAAGTGGCAAGATGTAGATGAAGTAGATTGGCTTCAAGGAGTTTTGAGTGGCGAGGGATTTTCGTAAAATCATTACCTGGCAGAAAGCTGATGATTTAGCCATGGATGTTTACAAATATTCTGCGCAATACTTTCCTGCCGAGGAAAAATTTGGATTGACATCTCAACTTCGCTCGGCACCTTTATCAGTTCCGGCTAATATCGCTGAAGGTTCTGTTAGAAATACGTTGAAGGATTTCTTGCGGTTCCTGTATTTCGCCCAGGGGTCACTTTCAGAAGTTGAATACTATTTGCACTTTGTAAAGCGGCTTGAATACATTGATCAAGATACCTACTCAAATTTGGAAGCACAGCGTGCAGAATTAGGCAGAACTCTAAACGGCTTCATCAATTCAATTAAAAACAAAGTCGCCAAAGGTGAAACAACTTGAGACTTGTGACTTGAGCCTTGAAACTTGAGACCTGAGACTTGCGACCTGAGACCTGAGACCTGAGACATGAACCATGAAACTTACATCTTTTTGGACTGACGATTACCCTCGCCCTGACGATCTTCAGGTGGTTGAAGAACTTCCATCTGATACCAAAGTGGCTATCATTGGTGGTGGCTATACTGGACTGAGCGCGGCGCGCACCCTGGCCAAGAGCGGAGTCTCCGTGACGGTGCTCGAAAGCGAGACCATTGGTTGGGGGGCTTCCTCACGCAATGCCGGCATCACAGGCTGCAGCCTGAAACAGAAATCGCACAAGATATTTAAAATATATGGTGAAGAATACGGCCACATGTTTTGGGAAATTTCTTTGGATGCCCTGGAATTGATCAAGGAACTCGTTTACGAAGAGGGGATCGATTGCGATTGGCATCAGAATGGGGATATGTGTGTGTACTATAAACCTTCCCATTATGAAGAGAATCCGGAATGGAAACATTGGCATAAAGACACATTGGATCATGAGTTGGAATTAGTCGCGCCTGAAGATCTGCGATCGGTTATTGGCAGTAATGCATATTACGGTGGATTGATCGATGAGCATGGCGCCGATTTGCATCCGGCGAAACTGGTTTTTGGAATGGCGGAAGTTGCTGCCAAATACGGCGCCCTCTTATGTGAAAATGCAGCAGTAACCCGAATCGATAAACAAGCCAACGGATATCTTGTTCATACAGATCGAGGAAGCATACAAGCCGATCACGTTGTTGTTGCCACGAACGGTTATACCGATGGTGTGGTGCGAGGATTACGATCCAGGGTCATCCCCGTAGGAAGCTACAGTATAGTCACTGAACCGTTGTCTGAAGAAATACAACAAGAAATCAGCCCGCGAGGTTTGACGTTCTGGGATAGTAAATGGTTCTTGAATTATTTCCGCCTGACCCCCGATGGCCGCATGCTTTGGGGTGGTCGCAATAATTTGAGCACCACGCTTGATTTAGTGGGATCAGCGGAGATCCTGCGAAAAGAGATGGTGCGTGCTTTTCCGCAACTGAGAGATATCCCTGTCACCCATTCCTGGTCTGGTCAGCTTGGCTTGACCTTTGATTTGATGCCTCATATTGGGACTATCGACGGAATTTACTATGCCTTGGGTAATTGTGGGCATGGCTTGCATACGGCTATCTATCTGGGACGCGAAGTTGCACAATTGATTACAGGTGAGAAGGTCAGCAGCCCATTTGAAGAAATTCCACACAAGAGTTATTTCTTTTATCGTAAACGTGCCTGGTTTATGCCCTTCGCGGTGATGTTTTATCGAATAAGAGACTGGTTATCGTAAATGTTTGCAAGTTTGCAGGTTCAGCTTGCAAACTTGAAGAAATTGATTATGACTAAAAACACTGATCTCCTCTCCCCCGTTTGGACTCATCTTACGCAGATTGAGCCTGTACGCGCCGAAGGGATTTATCTCTACGACGCGGATGATCGGCGATATACTGATTTTACCTGTGGGATCGGTGTTACCAATACAGGTCATTGCCACCCAAAGGTTGTCAAAGCCATTCAGGATCAGGCTGAAAAGTTAATCTTCGGCCAGATGAATATTGTTATTCCGCCAGCATCCGTAGCTCTGGCAAAAGCGCTCAAAGAATTCACACCCCCTTCGCTGGATACGTTCTTCTTCTCCAACAGTGGTGCAGAGGCTGTTGAGGCCAGCGTAAAGTTAGCCCGCCATGCCACAAAACGGCAAAATATCGTTGTCTTCCAGGGCAGCTTCCATGGCCGCACCGCTCAGACCATGGCGATGACGACTTCTAAGTATATCTATCGTTATAACTACCAGCCCCTGCCAGGCGGCATTTTTGTGGCTCCTTTCCCTTATAGCTATTTCTATGGTTGGGATGAGGAGACAACCACCGAGTTCTGCTTACGTGAATTGGATCGCCTGTTCCACAGCCAGACTCTGCCTGAAGAAACCGCTGCTGTGATCATCGAGCCAGTTCTCGGAGAGGGGGGTTATGTCCCAGCTCCGGCGGGGTTTATGCAGGAATTACGTACCTTATGCACTGAGAATGGAATCTTACTGATTTGTGATGAGGTGCAATCCGGCTTTGGGCGCACAGGGAAATTCTTTGGCTACGAACATGCCGGGATTGAGCCGGATATCATCGTTATGGCCAAAGGCTTGGGAAGCGGATTGCCAATCTCAGGAATCGCAGCTAGCCGTGACCTGATGAGAAAATGGAAACCGGGATCCCATGGTGGCACTTATGGCGGCGGTAGCGCTATCGCCTCAGCAGCCGCTTTGGCCACTGTGCAGGTCATCCAGGAAGAAGATCTGGTAGTAAATTCGGCCCGCATGGGCGACCACCTTTTGGAGGGCTTGCGCGATTTGCAGTCGAAATATCCTGTTATTGGGGATGTGCGCGGCCTGGGTTTGATGGTAGCCACTGAATTCACCACCAAGGATGGAGAACCAGCTGCTGGGGCTGCCAGGGCAGCCCAGAAAGCCTGTTTGGAACAAGATCTGTTGCTGTTGAGCTGTGGAACCTATGAAAACGTCATTCGGTGGATACCACCCTTAATAGTTTCTGAGCAGCAAATTGATATTGCTATAGAAATATTTAGTAAGGCTATGGCAGCATAGTGAATTATTATTCAATTTAAGAAATTCTATTTAGTATTGTATTTGAGAAAAAGGAGAATGCCATGGGTATTCAAGGAGACAAAACAAAAGCTTTATTCCGAAAAGCCAAACAGTTTATTCCTCATGGGGTGAACTCGAATTTCCGCTATTGGGGAGATGATGATACTTTGATCATTTCTCATGGCGAAGGTTCCTATGTTTGGGATGAAGATGGCAAGAAGTACATCGACTACCGATTGGGATTTGGTCCCGTAATTCTAGGGCATGCCTACCCGGAGGTGATAGAACGCGTTCAGGAATCCCTCAAGATGGGCAATGTCTTTGCCTGGACGACCCCCCTCGAGATCAGTGTGGCTGAACGTATTTCCCGTATGTGCAAGGTTGACAAAGTTCGCCTGACAAATACTGGCACGGAGGCGACCTTCCACGCCCTGCGCATTGCCCGCGCTCACACCAGTCGCGAGAAGTTTATTAAGTTCGAGGGTCAGTATCACGGCATGATCGATTATTTCATGTTTGGTACCGCCTCCGCAAATGAAGATACACTTGGCAGCTTAGGCAGTGGCAACACTGCGCCTAATTCATTGGGCATTCCTAAAGATATAAAGAATTATGTGATCAACTTGCCATTCAATAATTTCGAGATGCTCGAAGAAACCATCGAACGGGAATGGGAAGATTTAGCAGCAATCTTTATTGAGCCCATGTTAGGAAATTGTGCCAGCATCATGCCAAAACCTGGCTTCCTCGAGAAGATGCGTGAGTTGTGCGATAAATACGGCATTGTCATGGTATTCGATGAGGTCAAAACAGGCTTTCGAATTGCTAATGGTGGTGCTCAAGAGTATTTTGGCATTCAGGCGGATCTGGTCACTTATGCTAAAGCCATGGGCAATGGCTTCCCCGTCGCAGCCATCGCCGGGAAGGAAGATGTCATGATGACCATCCAACCCGGATCCATGGCGCATGGCGGCACATACTCTGGGAATGTGGTCGGTGTTGCTGCTGCTGACGCCACGCTTGAAGTTTTGGAAACGCAGCCAGTCATAGAAACTATAAACAACCGTGGCAAGGTTTTGATGAAGGGAATTGATGAGATCCTCACCGAGGCTGGTATTCCCCATGTTGTCACTGGCGTGCCTTCTATGTTTGGGCTCTTTTTAGGCAAAGATCAAGAACCTTATGACTTTAGAGAATATCTCAAAGGTGACGGAGATCTCTATGATGAGATCAGCATGGAATTAATTAGACGCGGTGTTCAACCCGATGCTGATGGCAGGGAACCCTGGTTCTTATGTTATGCGTTGAGTGATGATGATGTAAATGAAACTTTGAATATATTCAATGACTCAGTCAATGCCGTAGTTAGCTGAAGTAAGGAGTTTATTATGCCCCACGGTTATCATGGAAAGATCCTGCATGTAAATTTGAGTGATCTCTCGTGGGAGGTTGAAACGCCTCCCGAAGAGTTCTACCGCAAGTATATGGGCGGCAGTGCTTTGGGTATGTATTATGTACTCAAGAATACGCCACCCAATGTTGGACCCTTTGACCCAGAAAATACTTTGGCACTGACCCTCAGTGTGCTTACCGGCGTGGCAATATCTGGCCAGAGCCGTCTCACCGCCGCTGCCAAATCCCCCCTCACCGGAGCGATTGGCGATTCTCAATCAGGTGGGTTTTTCCCCGCAGAGATGAAGTTCGCTGGGTTTGATGGCGTAATTCTGTATGGGAAAGCGGAAAATCCGGTCTATCTGTGGATCAATGAAGGGCAAGTCGAATTACGACAGGCTGATCATTTGTGGGGCAAAGATACCGCTGAAGTAGAGACCCTGATCAAAGATGAATTGGATGATAAACGGATCCAAATTCTTCAAACCGGGATTGCAGGCGAGAATTTAGTCCGCTTTGCGGCACTGATCAGTATGGCGAACCGGGCCAACGGTCGCACAGGTCTGGGGGCAGTGATGGGCAGCAAAAACCTAAAAGCGGTCGCAGTACGAGGCAAAATGCGCCCAACGGTGGCTGATAAAGCTGGCCTAAATGACCTGGCTCGTTGGGGCGCCAAGAACTTCCCCGATTCGGATGTCTTCGGCCTTGGTGTCTATGGCACAGCTGAGGTCACCAGTTGGCAGGATGAGACCGGAGGTTTGCCGACTCGAAACTGGGCCTCAGGAACATTTGAAGGAACTGAAGCCCTCGATGGCAAAACTATGTCCGATACGATACTCAAGGAACGTGATACCTGCTACGCCTGCACAGTCAAATGCAAGCGAGTTGTTGAAATCACCGAAGGGGATTATCAGGTCGATGCGGTTCACGGTGGTCCAGAATATGAAACTATTGCTACTTTTGGCTCCTATAGCGGCATAGACAATCTGCCCGCGGTTTCACTCGCTAACCAGTACTGCAATCAATATGGCATGGATACAATTTCTTGTGGGGCTACTATCGCCTGGGCGATGGATTGTTTCGAACAGGGTATTCTCACCAAGGATGATACCGGCGGAATCGAACTGCGTTTTGGTGATGCAAAAGCCATGACCGAGATGACGGAGATGATCGCTAAACGACAAGGTTTTGGCGATGTCTTGGCAGAGGGTTCTGCGCTTGCGGCTGAAAAGCTTGGAAAGGGACAGGAATTGGTTGTGGCGGTCAAGGGCATGGAACTGCCTGCACACATGCCCGAAGTGAAGCGATCTTTAGGCCTGATTTATGCTGTCAATCCCTTTGGTGCGGATCACCAGTCAAGCGAGCACGACCCCTCCTATGAGGATTATCCTGAAAGGATGGAAGAGATTAACCTTGTTGATCCGCAGCCTGCTGATAATCTCAATAAAGAAAAAGTTCACTATGCGTTGACGACCCAGTATTTGTACTCCGCGCTGGATTCGGTCAATATTTGCCAGTTTGTTTTCGGACCTTCCTGGCATTTGTACGGTCCGGAACAATTGCGCCAGCTTGTGGAGTTGGTTACGGGGTGGGATGTCAGTATGGATGAACTTCTTGAAGTTGGCGCTCGGCGCTTGAATATGCTGCGGGCATATAATGCCCGCGAGGGGTTTGGCCGTGATCAAGATAAGCTGCCGCCCAAGCTGTTCAAACCTCGCCTGGGGGGAGCCACCGATGGTGTCGCTCTCGATGAGCAGGTTTTAGAAAAAGCTAAGGATCTTTACTACGAAGAAGCCGGTTGGGACATTTCCAGTGGTATGCCAACAAAGTCAAGGTTAGAAGAATTAAGTTTGGGCTGGGTGACGAATTTGCTGGATTCATAATTCCGTAAATTTGGTTAATACCACAGAGACACGGAGTTCGCGGAGATTTGTTTTGGCTGAGAAAGTCGTCTTGGAAATCAAAGCAGTAGAAGCAATAGCTCCAGTTCATGAAGCTCAACTTCTAACATATTTGAAGCTGAGAGAATGTAAGGTTGGGCTACTTATCAATTTCAATGTTCCAATACTTAAAGAAAGGCATAGTTAGAAGAGTTCTCTAAAATTTTATAAACTCTTTGCTCTCTGTGTCGCAGTGTTTTTTACTTTTTAGGAGGCAGTAAATGAAAATCGTCGTACTCGGTGGTGCAGGAAAAATGGGTTGTATCTCGGTTCAAGCATTGGCCAACGACCCGCGCGTTGATGAAATCGTCATCGCTGACATCAATATGGAAAACGCCAAGGTTGTGTCAGATTACCTTGGCAGCCCTAAGGTGTCGATCCAGGCAGTTAACGTCAATGACCAGGCTGAGTTATTGGATGCGCTCAAGGGCGCAGACACTTGTCTGAATGCCACTGTCTATTACACTAACCTGCAAGTTATGGAAGCCTGCCTGAAAGCCGGAGTCCATTACACTGATATGGGCGGGTTGTTCTTCGTCACCCGCAAACAACTCGAATTGCACGACCGCTTCAAGGCTGCGGGAATCAGCGCCATCTTAGGGCTGGGTTCTGCACCGGGGATACCCAACATCCAGGCACGCTTCGCGGCAGACCGTTTAGACACCATTGAGAGCATCAAGATCTATGATGGCATCAAACCCCCACCGCCTGATAGTACGCGTTTTTCGTATGCCGTACCGACTATCGTGGAAGAACTGACCGTTGAACCGATGGTTTTCGAGGATGGCGAGTTCAAAGCCAAGCCACCCTTGAGCGGTTTCGAAGATTACTGGTTTATAGAGCCTTTGGGTATGCTGCCCATGCATCTATCTTTACACTCAGAAGTCGCCACCTTGCCCGTCTCCTTTAAAGATAAAGGTGTGCAAGAGTGTTTCTTCAAGATCAACTACTGGGGCATGGCCAAAGAGATGATCGAGAAGGTGCGTATTTTGGTTGATTTTGGCTTTAATAGTGATCAGCCGGTTGAAGTCAATGGGCAGCAAGTTGTACCACACGATCTCATGATGGCGCTGATGGGGGATTATGTCCCCGAGCTTGTCGAGTTACTGGCACCGCCGAAAACTCAGCCACCCGACTGGGTCAAAGAGATTGTCACTGAGATCGCGGGAGCAAAAGATGGCAAAGATATCACCTATCGTTTGGGGACAATGACTGTTAGGGGTGCCTGGCCAACAGGGGCTGTTCCTGCCA
>JACKQG010003745.1_pt1 | contig 18302 bp, 9 predicted proteins | sample 8237621 | NCBI WGS metagenome assembly JACKQG01 (sample SAMN15677084, study PRJNA649215) | marine metagenome | biome: marine; feature: Black Sea; material: saline water; isolation source: suspended particulate matter (SPM) from the Black Sea western gyre | collected 2013-06-09/2013-06-10 | depth... | reverse complement strand
CTCTCAAGATTTTTTTTGTAGGTTATTTTGTCACAGAAAAAATTGTATTGGAAGAAAGTATCATGCTTCTTATCAATCAATAACCAAAGCTCTTCTAATGACTTTAGTTTAAATTCCTTTTTTAATAACTTTTCAGTTGCTTTCATTTGTATGTTTCTTTAATTATTACTCCCTCCCTTCTCTAACTCCTTACCCATCCTGTACTTTATATCATAGTTGATGATAAAATCCAGTTCCTCTTGCGTAAAACCATAATGCTCTGCTAAGACGGTGTCTATTTCGTCTATGATGGGTTTGGATTTTTTTGGGTAGAACTCATCATATATTACTTTACCAGTATTTTTATAGAAGGTGTCTTTTCTAAATGAATTTTGTTTGTAATCATTTGAAACACTTGAGCCGAGTTTAATCATCTTTTTTGATAACTCATGATTTTCGTTTTGAAAAATAAAAGGATACTCATCAATATTCTTCTTGCCACAATGGTATCCGTCGTGTAAAGTATGCCAGTTGATATAAAAAATACTACTATTGAATAATGCCATTAGCATCATTTTTTTATTCTCTGAATCAACATAATATTTTTTATAATCGTCAGATTTCTTTTCTCCTTGCTTTTCATTATAAAAATAAGGTACAAAATTTATAGCTTTAATAAAGTATGAAGCTATTCTGTGGCAGTAAACAACTTCTCCAGAATTTTTTAGGGATAAACCCAGAGATTTTTGTTTATATATTTTTAATAAAATCTGTTGATGCCTTTTTTCTGAATACTTACTAAAATGTCCCGGAAAGTTTAACCTTTTATTTAATTCATTGTATTTCAGGATATCAAAAACACTGGGTCTATATTCTTCATACCATCGAAAGAACTTTGTTGTAAATATAAACTTAGAGCCACATATTGGAACTCCTAAAAATATTGTTCCCTTCATATGGTAAATGCCAGTGAAAAGTTTCGCAGGTCTATCATCAAAGTTGCTAAAGAATAAGCTAAATCTATTTTCCAAGAATTGCTGAATTGGCAACATCCTTTTAGTGCAAACTATAGAATTCTGAACAATCAATCCAATGTATCCTTTTTTCTTTAATAAACTTGCGCAGTTTTCAATTACCAAAGCATCTAAGTTACCACTTTTTAAAGTTTGAAACTTATCAAGAGTGTATTTGATTTTTGAACATTCTACATAAGGCGGATTTCCAATAATCACATCAAAACCACCTTTATTGTGGATAATTTCATAAAACTGGGCAAACCAATGGAAAGGCTGGTGGCTGGCAAGCCAGTTATCATATTTTAATCCGCTGGCTTGTTTGTGCAATAGAAGGTTCAACTCGTGATTTAGTTCCTTCAATCTTTTAATCAACTCTTCTTTGGCAACTTTAAAGTCGTGGTAATCGTTGCCGCTGCTTAATTGTATTTCTTTATAACGGGCAAAAGTGCGGGCCACAATGTCGCATTTTTCCTCTATTTCCTCTTTTACTATCGCACCCATCATGTCCTCCACCAGGCATTTCTCCAGTTCCTTTTCGGTAGCAAATCCTACCAGGGTATTTCCTGCACGTATGTTAAAGTCAATGTCGGGCAAAGGTTCCAAACCCAGGTTGGGTTTGCGATAGTCAGCATCGACAGTGGCAACCAGTTTCAGGAAAAAGCGGAGTTTGGCAATCTCAACGGCTTCTCTCATGATGTCAACTCCGTAAAGATTGTTAAGGATGATCTTTTTATAGATGTAATATTTGTCGCCGGGATGTTTGTCCATTTCCATCAGCACTTCACGGAAATTGCTATGTTTTTTTGCCTGTCCTTTTTCATCTGCCTCGTTTACAAAATCGCGCATGCGATTGATACAGGTTTCATAAAGTGGTTCAAGGATGTTAAGGGCAGCAAATAAAAATGCACCTGACCCACAAGTTGGATCAAGGATGGTTAACCTGCTGATGGCTTTGTAAAAAGCATTGATAAAGTCGGAGCCTTCATAATGCTCCACCGCGTCTTGAGCAAACTGCCGGATATTCAAGTTGTAGGTAATAAAATCATTGATTTCCCTGATCTCATCATTTTCAAGTTTCTTCTTTACTTCGAAGTAACGATTTCGGCGTTCAATTACCTCCCGCCAGATTTCTGTGGGAAGGGCAACATCCTCCGGAGCGTATTTATTCCAGGCTTTGCGTCTCTCCAAAAGGCCAGGTTTTTGTATATCCAATCCCATCGCAATCTCTTCGGGATAGTCTTTGTATTTTTTTTCACCTGTTCCAGGATCCAAATCATATATGCCATATTGTACAGCAGGATAGATATACCGGTCGGGATCTTCGCGCAGCATTGACCATAAGCTGCTGTCGTTGCGGAAGGCATTGGCACATTCTTTCTTAACCTGATCAAACAGAAACGGAATCACGGTATTTTTACTGATATATTCTGTAATATCTTCTTTGGTGTAATAAGCGCCCATGGCTGCCCGGTCGTTGATGTATTTTTCAAAAATATACCCGATCACATCGGGATTGATATCCTTACCGGTAGCGGTGATGGTTGTATCAAGGTGCCAGTTAAAGTCATCGAAGAATTCAAATATTTTCTTAAATGCATCGTCCCGGATCTGAATGTCATGTTCCTTTTCAAGGTCATGGATATCAAACAAGCCACCATCCAGGTAAGGAATTCTGCCAAGTTCATCTTCAAGTTGTTCATTTCTTTCAGGACTACCCAATCCTTCGTGGAATAGGACTAACAGGAATTTTTTATAGAAGGAATAGAATTCATCTTTTCCATGTTTCTTCTGGGTTTCATGAAGTTTGTCACTAAGGTAATTATGGTTTTTATCTAAAAACCCTTTCCGCTGGATGAAGTATATAAACATCAACCGGTTCAGCATCAATGATGCATACCAGTCTTTGTTCACTTTATTTTCTATTCCTTCGATAAAACTGAGAAAAATTGCATGCTCTTTTTTAAACCGGTCATAAAAAGCCTTTGTAACTTTTTCAGCATTCTGATTAAATTGTTCAGTAACCCTTAATTTTACATCGGCAATACCTATGTTCTCCTCTTCATCAATACTGAAAAAAAGACCTGCCAGTTTCTGATAGAGGTATTCGGGTTCCTGGTTGGTATAATACTCAACTTCGCGTATAACAATCGGTTTGTTTGGCTCACGTATGGCAAGCTGCCATACCTGCTTAATAACTTTTTCACCGGTAAATATGATCAGGTGTTCATAGAATTTTTTAGCAATATTGCGTTCGATCCTTTTTCGCTCTGTTTTATCGGGAAACCCTCCGTTTTTGCCGGTACAATTGAGAACTATAAAGTCTCTTTTTTCAGCAACGGCATTCAATTCATAGTGATTATCTCCAGCTATAACCGGTATTGTTAACTCAGCGAAATCCCATCCCAACTCGTTAAAAAGTTCAATGAATTTCCTTGAAGTAACAAGTTCTTTAAATTTCTTTTTAGAAATGAGCTGATCCATAAGTTTATGCTTTTAATCCCAGTGAACAAATTATTTTTGGCGGGCGGTTTTCCAGTTCTTCTTTATCAATAATACATAATCGGTCCTCTTCCCTTAAAGCCTCAACCAGCTCGGCCAGCCGCTGATCATCAATTCCTGTTTTCAACCAACGATTCAATGAATCACGGGCATATTCCCTGAGAGGATACTTGTAAATTTCGTCAATAGCACGCTTTAAATTCTCATTTGTAAATAATGTATTTTGATATTCCCGGTAGTAACTGTTCAGGCGCATATAAACCTTGTACCTTGCACCGGTCTTTTTACCGAGCTGTCCGCCAATATCTGATTCGGTATCCTTAATGTATTCCACACCGGTTGCGACCAGTTTATGATGTTCTGGTATTTTATGCACAGCTTTTGTTTCCGGCTTGCAGGCTGCTGTTTTGAGTATTCTTAGTTGGGATTGTGTTATTATATTTTTACTGGTATCAATCCATGTGAGTACATCGTTATCATCAGCGGTTTTGGTATAGACAATGACCCCTTCCGGATTTGTGTCTGAAATTTCAGCCTTTCTGGTACTGTATATAACATCAGGATATTCCGGAATTATCTTTTGTAACTTTGGGTCATCATCAATGGCATTTTTCCAAATCTGGTAAGCATAAGAGGCCAAGTCAACCTCTCCATCATCTTCATCGTCCAGAATACCTGCTTTTTCATTGTACAAATCTGAAATATTAATGGGATCTCCTTCAAAGAAAACTTCATCCGATCCCACCACTTCGGCATTTTCTCTTATTCTCCTTGTCAAACGCCTTCTCAGTCCGATAACCCTTTCAATACCGTCTTCAGGTAAGAAGGAGTAACAAAAAATTTGCTCAGATTTCTGTCCGATACGGTCCACCCTGCCAGTCCGTTGGATCAGCCTGATAATTGCCCAGGGAAGGTCATAATTAACTACGATATACCCGTCTTGTAAATTCTGGCCTTCGCTTAGTACATCGGTTGTAATTAAAACCCTGATTTCACCCTTCTCTCCCAATTCTTCCTTTTCGACTTCGTTACTTACGGGACTAAAGCGATAGGCAAGATCTGTCGGATCTTCACTTTCACCCGTTGCGCATTCAATTCTCTTAATCCCCCTTTTCTTTAACTGTTCAAATAAATAATGGGCTGTATCCGCGAATTGGGTAAATACGATAATTTTCTCTTTTGCGTATTTTGAAAAACATAATTCATGCAAGGCATTTAATTGCCTGTCTTCTTCTGCATTCCAGTCCTTACCCAGCCTTAGTATTCTAATCAATTTCCGGGCATCTTCAATAAGCAGGTTCTTAACTTGTTTTAAAAATAAATCCGAATTGATCCATTGATATTTCTTTCTTTCATTTGCCTGAGAGATTATTTTATAAATTTCTTCAGCATTTTTTAAGTACGTCTCTTCATCTAAAATCAGTTTCAAATAGTTTGCGTTTTTTTGGTTATCAGGATCTGCATCTTCCAAAAAGTCATCTAACATATTTGCCTCCTGCGAGCCAATAGGAAACGGTAAATTATTTTCCATGGCATAGACGAAAATAAAATTCCTCAAAACATGCCTTGATATTGACAACAGGAAGGAATATCCGCTGCTTTCAAGCCTTTTGAATAGCCCTGTCCTGCTAAACCCTATAAGCCTTTTACCAGCTCTTGCCAAATTGTCAATAATAACTTTTTCACTGGATGTGGGATCAAGTGAAGATTTTTCGTCAAGGTAATTGCCTAAACCATATCTGACAAGTTCCAGTTGGTTAATGATATTTACAACTTTAGTGGAATATAATTTTGCATATTGATCAGCAGGATTATCCGGATCAAATTCATATTCCATTTTTTTAGGTATCCGATCCGGGAAATATGAGCGATCTCCATTACTAAAAAGTAAATATTTTCTATCTTTTACAGGGTCATATTTTGCATAATTTCCTTTAATAAAACTTCTGGTACGTCTGACCAGATATAACCTCATCAATTCCCTCCAATCATCCGTATAATCACTTTTTTCAAAAGCTGGCAAGCTTCTTATTCCATGTTGATGTCTGGCTGCAAATTCCACCTTACCGCCTATTTCAGTAATGTAATTTTCTGGGCTAATCCCCAAATCTTTATCTTCAGGAATAAATAGCCTTAATTGGTTTGAAAGATCTAAGTAGTCTTTATTATATGGTGTAGCTGTAAGTAAAACGACCATGCTGTCATTTTCCTGTATATATTCATTAATCGCCCGATATCTTTTACCTTCACGATTTCTTAAATTATGGCTTTCATCGATAACAACCAACCGATATCGCCTTAATGATGGTAATTTGGTTTGTGCCTGAGATATAGGAAGAATTTGTGACACCCTTTTTAGTTCATATTTATCTGCATATTTCTTCCACATTTTTTTAATGTTAACCGGACATATAATCAGTGTTTCCATGCCCAGGTCTTCTTCAAACATTTTTGCGATAGTTATTGCTATAATTGTTTTTCCCAATCCGACGACATCACCAATCATTACACCGTTACGCTTATTCAGATGATGGGCAGAAATTAAAACGGCTTTCTCCTGGAATTCTAAAAGTTCTTTTTGAAAAATCCTGGGAATTTTAAATTCCTGTAATCCAGCTCTGGCTTCTATCGACAAGTGATAAGCTATTTTTAAGTAAATATGATACGGTGGAATCAGTTTTTCTCCAGCCCAACTTTCCTCGATAATTTCAATTAATTCCTGGGTAATATCAATACACCACCTGTCCTCCCATCTATCTTCAAACCATCCGGCTAGTTTTTGAGCAGCATCCTGATCAAGCACATCGATATTCAATTCTCCTTGGTTGACAAGGCCTGCAAGAGTCAAATTACTGCTCCCCAGATATCCAATTATTGGATTTATCTTGTCTTCTCGAAATGCAAGATAAAGTTTAGCATGTAACGCATGCTTTAGGAATAGCTTTATAATAACCTTTTTATCTTTAAGTTGTTTTCCAAGTTTCCTCAATCCTAATTCGTCTTCTTCAGTTGGAATACCAATAGTTAGTTGATTTCGGAATTCAACCGCCAGTTGTTTTTTTATCTTGCTTGCAGCAGCATTATCTATTGGCTTCCCATTATTTATAAAATATTCTGAAATAACATCGCGAGGCAATTTTTGCATCCCCACTAAAAGCCGACATCTGTTGTTCTCCTCTCCCGAAAATTTGTCAATATTATCCGCAACCTGTTTCCATCCTCTTAGATTAAAATAACCAACACAAAAATCAGTTCTTTGTGAAACTTCAAGGGTTTCATTTAATCCCCTGGTTAAGTGGTTTTCAATATTATCGTAAATCTTAGGCATATTATCTTTTTAAGTTAAAATTAAAATACCCCGATAGCCATCGGGAGGTCGACCATGAGTACCAGGCACTCAGCCCACCAGTCAAGCTATTCATTTCAAGTTAAATATTCCTTTTCATTGTCATTTGCAGTGTCGTTGTTTTTCCCCCGTTTGTGTCTAACTATTGAATAAAACTAATACTTTTATTTCTACTAATTAAATCCAATAGAAATTCCCAAAACAACCCCTATTGAATAATAACGTATTATCATATCATCACTAATAGCGCCTTGTAATGCCAAGCCTGTTGCGGGGTCATATTCTACCGGTTCGGTGGTATTTATAAATTGTTCATTGCCCTTACTGTGCCCGAATGCAAATTGCAAACCAAGAATAAATGAAGTTGATTTATAATTGAATTTTCCCCCTCCTGAAAAATGATATACGTTAAGTGGTATATCTTTAATAAAAGAATAATCGGAAAGGCTTTTGTAATCAATATCTTTGGCATAAGTAAAATCAGTGCGGAAACCTCCTAATAACTCTATTTTATCAGAATGAATATATTTATATCCTATCGCTACATTTGTAACAGAATTAGCAGCAGTTGAGTAGCTTAGAAAGTTTTTGTTTGCCATATTTTCAAAATCGTTTTCGGTTGTTATATTTGGATTTATCCGGGCATCTATTAACAAATACGGTTTAATCTTTTGAAAATATTCGGCGCTTAATGATAAAGTTACTTTTTTATTAGGGAATTTATATACAAAACCTGCAGCAATAGCCAAAGGGTCTTTCATTCTACACCTGGCTTTTTTCTCAGCACCGTTGTATATATAATCTTCAATTTTGCTTCCCTGGTGTTTAATATCGTTTTGAGCATAATTTTTCCGGACATCGGCATTGCCCCAGAGATACATCGAAGGTGTGGTAATATTCAATCCGGCGCTCCACTGCTCTGCTTTATATTGAATTCCGATTTTCCAGATAAGATTTATATTGTATTGATATATTTTCTCTAAATGTTTCCAATTGGCGTTATAGAAACTTGTATCGCTTATACCGCTACCGGTTGGAAAAGCATTAATATCTAAATTGTAGTTATAATGTAAAACTTTATCACTCACTAAAAGGCTCACACCAAGCGATAATTCATTGTTAAACCGGTAAGCAGCACCAAAACCGCCCCAGTAATCGGAATACTTAAAGTTGTAATCAATATTGGCTGTGTATTGTTCCTGTCCGGGATAAGTTTGAAGAATATCGGTTTTATACTGAACGGTCAGGGATGTATTAATTTGTTCGCTCCGTCGGCTAAAGATTGCAAATTCCCAGCTTAAATCGATGAATTTTTTGGATCGAAATAAATAAGAGAAAAACCTTGGTTGTACAATAAATTGCCATTCTTTAAGGTCTTGATTTGTTCCAACTGCATTTTTTAAACTATAGTCATTAATGTTAAATAAACTTGTGCTTAATGATATCTTTGAATTCTGAATATCAGCAATGATTGCAGGATTATAATATATAGCAGTAATATCTGCATTTCCTCCTACAACAGAACCTGCCATTAATGATGCCTCATTGTTAAAACTATCTAACCAGTAACGACATGTTTGTGCGTATATTTCTCCGGTAACAAACCATGCTGTCAGGATAATAATAAGAGATTTAATTACTTTATTTTTCAAATCGGTACATTAGCTAAACATCAAAAGTAGATATAATATTCAGATGGTGGCAAAATTATTTATTGCCTTACTGGAAAGTGGAGTTTAGTATTATTGACTATCCCTGATAAATTTGAAAATTGTTTATATATCAATATTTGTATAATTTTGTATTATACTTCGAAAAAGTTTAACCGGTTCGTAATAACATGCGAAAAAGCAAAACATTAAAAGATAATCTATAAGAAACAATGAAAATTACTGAAAAAAATATCGTAAAAGCTGAAATACCTCTCAACCGTATTGAAGCATTAACAGATGGGATATTTGCTATTGCCATGACATTGCTTGTATTGGGTATTGACCTGCCCGAAAAAAATCAAAGCTTATCAGGTTTAGCCTTACATGAAGTACTATTAAAACAGATAAATCAATTTCTCACATTTGTGTTAAGTTTTATCATTCTGGCGAGTTTTTGGATTATGGGCCATCAGCAAAATGTTCATTTTAAACGGACAGATAAACTACATTTATGGATCAATATTCTGATTTTATTATTTGTTTGCCTTGTTCCGTATTCATCATCTCTTGTCAATGATTTTTCTTCAGATTGGATGGCTAATTTATTTTTTAATTCAAATATGTTTACGGTTGCTTTGTTATACCGGTTTAACTGGATTTATGCAATTAAAAATAATCGTCTGGTGGACAAAGATGCAGATAGTTCTGAATTTATAACCGGGAGTAGAATATCGATGGCATTTTTAATTATTTCAGTCCTGGCAGTTGTTTTATCAGTAATTATACCATATTACTCAAGTTTGCCGTATTTACTATTGATTGTAATTTTAAACCGGAAGAGGTTTTCCGGGAAAATAAAAAAGACTCGCGTAATCTAAACACGTGTCTTTAATAATAATATGTCAACAGTCTCCACTTCCGACTGGGGATTATTGACTTGATTGAACACTATTTTATAATCTTTTGGGATTATTCAAACATCAGAGCTAATCCAATAACACCCGGACCTGTATGAGTACCAAGGACAGGAGATGCTCTATGAATGAATTCGGGCTTTAATCCGGTAAGTTGTTCCATTTGTTCGGCATACCAGTTGGCTCCTTCAATATTATTGGCGTGAGAAATTGCATAACCCCAAATCTTATTGCCATTAAGCATTTTATTAACTTCCTCAATAACCAACCGCATACTTTGCTTTTCAGATTTGGGTTTGCCAAATAATTCTGTTTTCCCTTCCTTATTTACAATTATAAGAGGTTGCACACCAAGAAGTTTTCCTAAAAACCCCTTTACTGCACTTACTCTTCCACCTTTAATTAAATATTTTAAAGTACGTGCACTGATTAACATTCGGCTTTTCTCTATCCATTTTTCAATCTCAGCGTTTATTTCTTTATAACTTCTGCCTTTTTCAATTTCTCTGGCTGCCCTGATAATCATCAGCCCTAATCCACAGGCTAATTTTTTTGAACTGAATACGGAGATATCCATATTTTGCCTTTCACTTACAAGATGGGCAGCCTTTTGGCTTGTATTCCATGTGCCGCTGAGCTTATCGCTAATATGCAGGCTGATGATGGAATTGTAATGGCTTGCAAGGTAATTGTATTTATTTGTAAAGTCTTTATATGTAGGCTGCGAAGTTGACGGATGATGATCTGATTTTTCAAGAAGATCGTAAAACTCATCTGGTGTGATGGTTACTGAATCCAAATAAAAGTCTTTTTCAAAATGTACTGTTAGCGGAACAACGTGTATCTGGTACTTTTCAATAATCTCCTGCGGAAGATCGCTCGTTGAATCGGTAAGCAGTGCAACATCCCATTTACGGTGATGTACAATCTGGTTCTGCATCACCATATCGTCCACTTTTTTATAAGTGATATTGCCAATATCTTTTATCGAATAAAATAGTTTTGCAGGTTCATCAGTATGTATATGAAGCCTTAACTTTTTTGGGGAACCTGCAACTACCAATGAATCGCCGAAACCTTCAATAGCTTTTATAAGTTTTGTTTTGTTTTCAGGAATATTTTTATCGAAAGTAATCATGGCTTCGGTACAATACCGGAAGGTTATTTCAGTTTCATCGTGAACCATCTCCTCAAGTTCCTTCACCTTCATTACATTCCTGGTTGAAACCAGCTTTTTCAACTGACCATGAATAAAAAAATCTATCATTCCTTCAAGGAAAAGGACGAATCCTTTGGCGCCTGCATCCACTACATTGCATTTCGCTAATATTTCAAGTTTTTTAGGTGTGTCCTGAAGTGATTCCTTAGCCTTGCTATACGAATTAATAATAAGTTCGTTAAAATCGCGGAATTTATCTTTAATTGAATATACATATTCAGCCCATTCGCGCATAACCGAAATCATAGTGCCTTCCACAGGATTGGCAATAGCTTCATAGGCGTAATGTGTAGATTTATTAATAATTTTTGCAAAATCATCAATCGTTAAATTTTTTTCGCTTTGAATTTCGTTGCTGAACCCATACAGGAACTGGGCGAAAATAATTCCGGAGTTCCCTCTGGCTCCTACAAGGGCTGCATCGGCAATGGCATCGGCAGTAACTTTTATATTATCGGTAGGAATTACAGAGTCAATAATAGACCTCATGGTAGAAGCAAGGTTTGTACCTGTATCACCATCGGCAACAGGGAACACGTTTATTTTATTTATGACCTTGTAATGTTCAAAAATCTTTTGAGCGCCGGCTATAAAACTGTAATAAAAACGTTTACCGTCAAGTTCTTCTGTAATTAATTTCAAAATCCGAAAAGATTTAAATTAATAAATAGAAATAGTGTGCAAACATACAAATTATATTTTCATACTTTATAATTTAATACATGCTCCTGATATATTTTTCAATTTCCGGAAAGTATTCTTTTTCAAAAGCATAAACTGTGATCTCGAAGGTGGAAATCTCAGGTTTGTCAGAATATATATACCTGATTTGCGGGTCTTTTTTTAAAGATGCCCAGGGCAGGTTAAGTATTGTATTTTTTATCTCTTCAATTACTTCCGGAGACTTGTCGGTTTTTGGAACATTTAATTTGAAGGAGTAGCTTAAAATCATCTCTGCCGGATGAACTTTAATAATAGTTTGTCCCAGCACCCGGCTATATGGAATGTGAATGGTTTCTCCCGTATCTGTTTCGATGATCAGGTAGCGGGTTTTCATGCTTATTATCTTTCCGGTGTAATTATTAACCCTTATACTTTCATTGATTAAAAAATACTTACTTGCCTTAAAAATAGCGCCGGCAATAAAATCGCGTAGGGCAAACCATGCAATCCATAAAGACAGAACCGTTAAAATGAGAGATAATTCAATGGCATAAAGCTGGTTGTTATTCCAAAAAAACTGTATTGCCCAGATAAAATAAATGAACCAGAAAAAAATTTCGATAACGGGAAGGAATCTTAATATGTATGTTTTAACTCCCTTTTTTAAAGGAATAACTCCGATTGATCTGATCACAAGCCTGAATAAGGCGAAGATAAGGATTGCTATCAGAAGAAAGAAATAAACTTCAATGCGTGAAAATTCCAGGTATTCTGAATTCATAAGTATTTGATTAAATTATTTTTGCCAATAATAGTATTGCCGTTCAAAATTAATTTTTTTATTAAAAATCATAATATAAACTATAAATAACCGGATTTCCCTCCCTCACAACAATCCTAAAGTCATCCACAAGAAACTCTTCCAGGTTTTTATTCCAAATAAATGTTGATATTTCGATATCAGGATAGTTTAAGTTTATATCAGGCAGTTTAACAGCAAGGTGTACAGAAAGCCGTTTATTTGGCTTATCAATAAAATCATTAAAGTTATTTGCACGCCAATCAATGACTTTGTCTTCTGATTTTAATACACAAACCAATAAAGCATTTGAAATAGTATCAGGCATTAAAGCATCAACAGATATATAAATAATATTGGTTTTTTTTTCAATGATATTATGTAGTTCTGCATGAAATCCAGGACTGTACTCTGATGTTTTATCTAATCTCAGAACTCTGTCATCTTTATATGATATTCCGGGTAGTGTATAGATGGGTTTAACATCATCCCAGCCATCTCCATGCTTATCAAAGTTATGTTCGGAATGATAAATTATCCTGTCTGCAAAGCTGTAATCTTTTTTTTCCGGTTTTATTTTAGAAAAGAGATAAAAATCTGTATTAAACCAGGTCTTTTTTTGGATCATATACGGGTATATTTCCTCAGCTATTACCAGGTATTCGAGATTAGGAAACCCCGCCCATCCTATAATTAGATAATATGACGATTGTTTCTTAAGGAATTCTCTGAACTTAATAAAATTACCAATATTAGCCGGATTATATAAATCATCTCCATCTATTTGAAGCTTGTTTAAATAATGTTCATGAATTTTTTCAGGTAAATATAATACTGTTGTAACATTACCCTTTCCCTTTTCCTCGATCACTTTAGCTGACTCAATTAAAATTTCCTCATATCCCGAGTCATAAAATAATTCATAATGCTCTCTTTCATAAATCAAGGTATATATACTTGCAGAAGTAAAAACAATAATAATAACTATTTTATATAATGATTTAATATCTCTGTAAAATGAAAAAACAAACATTACAAGGAACGGATAAGTAAATATCAATACAGAATATTGCAAAACAGCATTAACATAAACCGAATAAAAATATCCCGTTAAAAATGAAATAGAAAACCACGAAAATGAAAGAATACGGAATTTATTTGTTTCTTTAAAATTTTTCGAAAAATAAATAAAGCCCGCAACAATTAATAAACACGATAGTATGAACATTAAATTGCTGAAGTGAAGAATATACTCTATGTAATTAAGAAAAAAATCAGGTTCCGGTTTGCCAAGCCATTCCTCAACTCCGCCATGTTGTAATTGCACTGCAAAAATGGGCAGATGAGGAATATATAATAAAAAAATTACCACACCTGATAAAATATACGATTTCAGTTTTTCTTTTTTAACATATATTAATCCTGAAAAACCTACTAAAGCCACCAGCATCAGGCTGAAATGATGATTATAGGCACAGATTGCGCCACAGATTATATATCCTGTTAAATTCAGGTAATATTTTTTTCCTGAACCAAAAACCACATTTGTCCAGAACCAGACCATCAATAACGAAAAGAACATTCCACTGATATATGGTCTTGCTATCTGGCTATAAGTAATCGGATATTGTAAAACAGCTATAAAAAGTGCCGCGAATAACCCAACAGTATTGTTGAACCATTTACCTGCAATTTTGTAAGCAACAATAATTGTCAATATACCAAATATGGTAAACGGCAATTTTACAACGGGTCCCGACTCGCCGAACAATTTAATCCAGTAATACATGAATACCTGAACACCTGCAGGATGGGTGTCGGTAGTTTTTACTCCATAGTAAATCAAATCCTGAAAATTATCAAAACGGGTCCGGAAGAAAGCGCTAAACTCATCAAAGGTAAATGGGAGTTCTTTGTAATTATAAAATCGTAATAAAGCTCCCGTAATTACAATCAACAGAAGTAATACATTGTCGGTATTAAGGTATTTTTTCCAGTGAATCGAAATTTTTTTCATTATATCTGAATCCAATTGACAAAAATAAAATATTTTTCTATGTTGGAGTTATCTTAAAATATCCGAAACCCCACAACTTAATATTGTAATTTATAACAAATTTAGACTGTCTGATTTTAAATATCAAAATTATCTATATACTTTTGCTGCACAAAAAAGTAAGAACCCATTAAAATAAATAACATTTTATTATGGATACAAAAAATAAAGGATTCAATTCCAAACTTATTCATGCTGGTGGATTTCATGACAGACTGGGCAGTGCAGTAACGCCTATTTATCAAACCTCCACATTTTCGTTTGAAAGCGCTGAGCATGGTGCTCAGTGTTTTTCAGGCGAAAGCGATGGTTATATTTATACCAGGTTGGGTAATCCCACTATTATAGACCTGGAAAACACAGTTGCTGAATTAGAGAATGGATTTGGCGGAATTGCCACTTCTTCAGGAATGGCGGCTGTTAATGCCGTATATCTCGGTTTTTTGAGTGCAGGCGCACATCTTGTCAGCCATAATGCGGTTTACGGGCCTTCGCGTGCCGTTATGGAATCACTTTACCCAAAGTTTAATATAAAGTCAACTTACATAGATACAACCGACCTGGAGCAGGTAAAAAACGCCATTCGTCCTGAAACAAGACTTATCTTTTTAGAGAGTCCTGCAAATCCTACTATCGGAATAACAGATATACATGCGGTTTGTAAAATAGCTCACGAAAAGGGAATTCCTGTTTGCGTTGATAATACGTTTTGCAGCCCCTATCTTCAGAAACCACTTGATTTGGGCGCCGATGTAGTACTTCATTCAATGACTAAATTTATTAACGGTCATGCCGACATAGTTGCAGGAATGATTGTAACAAAAACAAAAGAGCATTATAAAATGCTTAGAAGTATAATGATAAATGTGGGCTGTAATATGGATCCCCATCAGGCATTTATGACAAGGAGAGGATTAAAAACATTAGCTATTAGAATTGATAGAGCGCAGCAAAATGCTCTGAAAGTTGCAGAATATCTTGAGCAACATCCAAAAGTTGAATGGGTTAAATATCCCGGACTGAAGTCACATCCTCAGTATGAACTTGCAAAAAAACAAATGAGTGGATCGGGCGCCATGTTGAGTTTTGGACTAAAAGGCGGACTGTCAGCCGGTAAAACTATGATGAACAATGTTAAACTGGCGTTGCTGGCTGTATCTTTGGGAGGTATCGAAACATTAATACAGCATCCGGCATCGATGACACATTCGAAACTTACTAAAGAAGCAAAGGAAAAAGCAGGAATCTCTGACGGATTGGTCCGGCTTTCAATAGGTATAGAAGATATTGAAGATTTAATTGAAGACATGGAACAGGCGTTGGTGAAAGTGTAGTCAGTGGCAGTAATAGTAATTAGTGCAGATAATGAATTTTGATTTTAAAATAATAATACTTGGTTTTTTTATTTTCGTTCTTGATATCAATTAACAATTTATCAATAACTAATAACTTTTTTAACAGGTGAAGCTAAAAGTAAAACATATTGCTTTTGTGATAATTATTGCCTTATTGTCTTCACACTTATATGGGCAAAAAGTCGGTTTAGTCCTCAGCGGAGGCGGAGCCAGGGGAGTTGCGCATATTGGTGTTCTTAAAGCCCTTGAAGAAAATGATATTCCTGTTGATTATATTGCAGGGACTTCAATGGGAGCAATTGTCGGAGGTTTATATGCCTGCGGTTACACTCCTGATGAAATTGAACAATTATTTGTTTCCGATAAGATATTGTCCTGGCTTTCGGGCAGAATTGAAACAAAATATCAATATTATTATAAGGAGTCCGAACCCAATGCGTCATGGCAAATCTTTAAAATGACTTACGACTCAGTTTTACGAACGAGAATACCAAGTAACATTATTACGCCTTATAAGATGGATTTTGGATTTATGGAACTGTTTTACGGACCAAGCGCCGCCGCGGGTTACGATTTTGATAGTTTATTTATCCCGTTCAGATGTGTGGCTTCCGATATTACTGATAACAAACCGGTTATTTTGAAAAACGGTCAGGTTGAAAATGCAGTAAGAGCCTCAATGACTTTTCCTTTTTATTTTAAACCTATTAAAATTGATGATAAGTTAATGTTTGACGGGGGAATGTATAATAATTTTCCTATTGATATTTTAAATAGTGAGTTTTCACCAGATATTATCATAGGATGCAAAGCTGCTTCTAATTACGCGACACCAAAGGATGACGATATAATATCGCAGATTCAGTCAATGTTAATGGTAAATACTACGTATGCTGTTGACTCCGTGAAAGGCGTTCTGATAGAGCCATTATTAAAAAAAGTTAATATAATGGATTTTTCTTATACACAAGAATTTATTGACAGTGGATATACGGCTACAATAGAAAAAATGCCAAGAATAAAAGAGTTGGTCAAACGAAAAGAAACCCAAAAGCAAAGAATAGAAAGCAGAGAAGATTTCTTAGAAAAAATTCCTCCCTTAATAATTGGCGATATCAAAATCAGTGGCATTACAGCCGCACAGGAAGTTTATGTAAATCGTTTATTAGGGACAAAAAAATTTCTTAGTAAAATTAACACGGGTATTATATCGCCTGATAATACCTTTAGTAGATTAAAGGCTGAATACTTTAAACTTATTGCCGAAGAACAGGCTGAATATGTTTATCCTGAATTAATCTATAATACACAGTTTGGATATTACGACTTTTGTCTGGACATTAAAAGAGAAAACAAGTTAGTGGCGGAACTCGGAGGTTTGGTATCTTCAAAGGCTATTAACGAGATTTTTTTTCAGATGCAATATAAACTTTGGGGGAAAAATGCTTTTTGCTTTACCGGAAATACTTATCTCGGCAAATTTTTTAATTCGGGACATTTCAGGGTAAGGATGGATATTCCCGGATATATCCCTTTGTTTTTGGAAACATCATATACAATGAATAACTGGAATTATTTTAATACCAGTACGTATTTTTTTGAGGATGAAAAACCAAGTTATCTTATGCAAAATGATAATTACTGGAAATTTGACCTTGGCATACCAATTACACGATTTGGAAAATTAGTGAGTGAATTTTCCACTGGAAGAGAAAAAGATGAATATTACCAAACCAATCAATTCAGCAGGTTAGATACAACCGATAAAACATACTTTGACTTTTACGGCACGGGGTTAATATTTGAATTGAACTCCCTTAACCGTAAGAAATACGCCTCCAAAGGGGTTTTGTTACGATTATGTGCACGTTATATCAGCGGATTAGAAAAAAATATTCCTGGTTCCACATCTGTCGATACGGTTGAATCATCCTATTATCATAATTGGATTCAGCTTAGATTTTTATATGATAATTACTTTGAGACTTTTGGTCCTTTAAAATTGGGATTCTATGCAGAAGCCTCGATTAGCAGCCAACCTTTTTTTAACAATTACACTGCAACTGTATTAGCAGCGCCTGCCTTTGAGCCAATCCCGGAGAGTCAGACAATTTTTCTCCCGGAATTCAGAGCATTTAATTATGCCGCTGTCGGATTTAAATTTATTTTCAGACTTTTTAAAAAACTGGATTTCCGGGCTGAAGGTTATGCATTTCAGCCATATAATGCAATCCTGAAAACAGAAGATAATAAACCTAAATACGGAGAAGAATTATCAAACAGGTATTATATAGCCTCGGGAAACCTGGTTTACCATGCACCATTCGGTCCTGTGAGTATATGTTTAAATTATTATGACCAGGCTGATGAACCGTTTTCCTTTAATATCAATATCGGATATTTAATTTTTAATAAGAGACCCTTTGATTAAAGTGCCTAAAATGCAAAATAAAAAATAGAAAATAGAAAATAGTCAATAAAAAATAATCAATAATCGATAGTCCCCGTCCTTAAGTTCAATTTGCAAATTATAAATTTTCTTCATTGGAATTAAATTATTGTTATTTTTGCTGTCTTTTTAAAAAGCTAATGTATTTACAGTCAAACGACTGATGTCTTTAACAATAAAGTGAATTTCATGTTTTATGAAAAAAACAGAGCAGCCTAATCAAAATCCTGAAGAAGTTGTTAAGCAAATTCAGGACGAGAATTCCGAATCTGTGGAAATAGCAGATGAAAATTTAGAGCAAAAGAAAAAAACAACGGTTCGTGGCAGGAAGAAAAAGTCAACAACCGAATCAAAG
>JACKQG010003744.1_pt1 | contig 18305 bp, 13 predicted proteins | sample 8237621 | NCBI WGS metagenome assembly JACKQG01 (sample SAMN15677084, study PRJNA649215) | marine metagenome | biome: marine; feature: Black Sea; material: saline water; isolation source: suspended particulate matter (SPM) from the Black Sea western gyre | collected 2013-06-09/2013-06-10 | depth... | reverse complement strand
GGCACCACAGAGTGCACCGAGACCACAGAGGGAAGGAAGGGCAGGATCCCCAGGGATGGTAAGGGTTATCAGATTTTCCCAGCCATCGCGGAAAACAGCAGTGGGATCTTCTTCGATAAGAGCTTGATCGAAGTAGGGACCATTCCACCCGCTGACACTCGGATCAGTAATCAGGGCATTCAGGTCCGGTGGCATCAGACCGGTATCACCTACATAGCCATATTGTAATCGTGCTCCACTGCCAATAATTAAGGGATTTCCGGCGATGGCATATTTGAGATCTTCCATTTTCGATAAAGTCACTTGAAAAGCGCGGTTTTCACCGATTCTAAGGATCGCACGAATACCGATAGTAGACATAATTCCCACAATTACAATTACAATAACCAGTTCCATCAGTGTAAAACCTAAATTTCGACGTCTGTATTGTTGACCAAAAGTCAGCATAACCCGCTTCATCTCAAGGCAGCGTAAATCCGATTACCTGATCTGATCCACATTCGACAAAAAAGATAATATCCAGGTCGCCACTGTGTGGTCCCCCGGTCGACGAACCCTGAGCCTCGGAAATACTTATGGTAACTGTTTCCGTCCCCCCGCCGCCGGTCACGGTGACAGGTGTATTCAAACAAAAAGTCGTACTGACCGGTGCTCCTGAAATAGATGGCCTGGTTCCCGTACCACAACCATCGTAGGTCCAGACATTGGTTGCCGATGGAATTTCAATTGCGCTGAGATAGGCCGGTGAAAATGAAGTCTGAATACTCAGACCGTTGATCTGAACTGCAATTGTACCGCTGTTCCTGATTGTAAAATCCACATCCTGGCCGGTGCTGCTGGCTGAACCGCTGAGAGAAATGCTGGTCGCCAGGCAACTGCCCGAAGTATTGAAGGTAATCGACTGGCTGGGTCCCGCCTCAGGATGGAATTGTACAACAACTTTTACAGCCTGCAGATCGATTGTATTACCAGTTCCATCCGAAGCGTCTTCAAAAATAAATGGTCCCAATGATGTTAAATTGGAAATTAAGTATAAATCATTATCAAGAGTGATCCAGGCACCATTAGCCGCCAAAGCACTATGGCCTGAATTCCATAACCAGTAACTTATGGAATTAGCAGAAAATTGATTAAGGTAAGGATCCTCGCAGTTCATGCAATCGTTGGTTAGGGCGGTGAGTTCAATATTGATTCGATCGATAATGAAGGTTGGTCCTCCTGAATTATTGACAATGAAGGATAATTCGTTCGAGCCGGCACCACCTAATGTATAACTCGCTGCGGCATAGGTGATTGTACCGTACAGGGGATACACGGTCATTTGTTGTGGAGATCCCATCGACGTACCCGGAATGATAGAAAAAGCTTTATAAGCTGTATCAGCGGCTGAGATTACCCTTGCCTGGTACAGACCTATTGGCACGGTAGTAATTTCAAAATACCCCTCACTGCTTTGATAAGTAAGACTATTCCAGGTACCTGCGTAATATATATCGGCCACTCCATTGGAACCATTGATCATATTACCATCCACGTCATATGGTCTGATCCTCACCGTGTTGTTGATGATAGCATTAACGCTCCCGGCTATAGTACGGGTGATGGAGTCGCCATCAGCAAGACTAATAAATTCAGGTGTATCTCCCGGGTCAACTGGATTGACATAGATATACTGGTTGTCCCAGGCATCGGTTTTAAAATGATCGGGATTACCACTGTAGCCCAGATCGACATAGGGACCATCCCATCCGGTTATTCCGGAGAAATTGGAGAAAAGGTCATCTATTGTCGGCGGCATGACCCCGGTATCACCAACATAACCAAAATCGATCCGGATATCATTTTGTATTATATGTTGATCACCTACCATGGCTTCAACCAATACATCCATTTCAGCAATAGTTTCATTAAAGCGGGCATTTTCACTGATGCGCTGAATGGATCGTGTAGAAATTCCGGCAATAATTCCTATAATAATGATAACTATAATAATTTCAATTAAAGTCATCCCGGATTGCTGACCTGGAATTGCCGGGTTTTTAATCTGGTTTGTTCTCCTTAGCATAATCAGGGAAGCGCGAACGAAATTAATTGAGTATGGTTGTTGGGGCAAACAAAGTTGAATTGCAGATCGATGACTATTCCGGAGGAAAGAGTGACACCGGTACTGCCACTGGCATCATCCATTATCTCGAGTCTGACAGTAATTGTTTCATTACCGGCAATCGTTGGGAGATTCCAAGTGCAGGCCACGAAATTGGCGGTGCCGGTAAGATTGCTATCAATGCGCGGTCGTGAAACTCCCGAGCACTCGGCAACCGGGGCAGCCCAGGCATCCGTCCCATCATATTGGACCTTAGATAAATACGCATTAGAAGTAATATCTGTTGTAATCTCGTTTGCATTAAAGATTGCCGTTAAAAACCCGGTATTTTTTATTGGTATATTGATGTATCCGGCACCCCAGGTCACGGTTCCGTTAAGCGACAAATTTGGGGTAACACAGCTTCCGGGACCATTGAAAGAAATGGTGCGAGTCGGCGCCAGATTTGAGAAAAATTTAAATTCAAAAGTAGAACCATTTATGTTGATACAGCTACCGGATCCATCTGAGGCGTCTTTAAATGTAAATGGTCCTAAGGTATTTTCACCGGAGTACAGATATAATTTTGAGTCCAGGGAAATTATTGCACCACTGTCCACCAGAGCGCTATGACCATCATTCCACAACCAATATTGTGTTCCACTTGCGTAAAAGGATTCTAAATATGGGTGTTCGCAATTCCAGCAGCTACTATCCTGTTGTCCCCAATCTAAACCAATTTGGCTGATTTCATAGGTAACACTGCCGGTATTTTTTAAATCGAAATATAATTCATTCTGGCAGGTTCCTTCAATACTGGTACTACCGCTAATGATTTGCAAATCACCCCAACTGGCATATACCAGCATTTCCACCGGTTGGCTGGTGGTACTGTTATCAGGTCCAACAGCAATTGACTCATAAGTCGTGTCACTCCCGGATATGGCGCGCATTTGGAAGATACCAATCGGAACAGTATGTAGTTGAAAACCATTAGTGCTATTATAAGTGAAACTATTCCAAGTCCCCCCAAAATCTAATTCGATAACTCCATTATTATCATTTACCTCCACACCATTGGAATTATACAATCTGACCGTAACGGTATTATTTAGGACAGAGTTAACGCTGGCAGCAATTTCGCGTGTTATGGTATCGCCATCAGCGGGGGTCATTATTATCGGTGGTGCGGTTGGATCACCAGGAATTGTGTAGACGTAGGCATTACCCCAGGCATCCTGTTTATAATAATCAGGATCATCAGAAAAACCTAGATCAATGTAAGGTCCATCCCACCCTGTAAGACCGGCGACATTGGATGCCAGATCTTCCAGGGTTGGTGGGAATTGACCGATATCACCTACATAACCAAAATTAGTTCTGAGATTGTTTTGTACTATATCAGGATTGCCCACCATGGCCTCAGCCAGGACATTTAATTCGGCAAGGGTGCTGTTATAGCTGGCATTGCTGAATACCCGCACCAATGACCGGCTGGCAATTCCGGAAATGATGCCGATAATAATAATGACCAGCACCAGTTCGATCATGGTGAAGCCAAGTCGTTTCTTGTGCACGCAATTCATTAGAATCATAATATGAATTTTACGCTTATCTCATGATGGGTAGTAAGGAATATTTAAGGCATTTACCCCGAGCATTAAGCGCGAGGAGCTATCATATATGCTCGGGGTAAAATTTACAACAATTGTAGTATATCGGTACTACTCCAGTTCACAAAGTGCGCCACCGTTACGACTCTCCCCGGAGAGAACGGTGAAATTTCCACTTACTAACCCTGGTCCGATTGGCTGCGAACAACTGGTATGGATTTCAGTATTAAAGTTATTATCAATATAAACCCTAATTTTTGAACCCATTGCATTACCATTTCGGGCGCCGGTGAAAGAGAAAGAACCTCCACCGGTAACCAAACCTTCAAAAATCACTACAATATCTTGTGATTGTATCACTTTTATTGTAGCACTGCTACTGCCATCATATTGTAAAGTCAATTGTGAAACCTGGCCATCACAGCAATCGTCATCTTCGCCATCGTGGTCACCACCTGTATCACCTGGAGTGGTAAATTCAACATTGTACTCACAGTCGGGTATGATTCCGAGGAAACGAACATCGAAGTTGACATCTTCCATGTCACTGTTTGAGCCACTGCCAGTTGCAGCATCTTTGAATTCTTTCAGTTCCACCTTTATGTAGCGATTAGCCTCCAGGAGGTATCGTGCATCCAGATCGATTATCCCACCACTGGCAAGGCGGTTGTCGTCACCATCCGCGTAATTCCAGTATTCATGTCCACCTAATTTCATTTTAGACATGAAAGCGTCTGCCTTATCCCAGGTGACGGACATGCGATCGAGTTGGACAGGGCTGTTGCCATCATTCTCGACCCAGAATTTTACAGTGCTGGAACCTCTCCCACTGGTAGTGATATCGGTACCATACAATTGTACCACCGGGCTGCTTAGTGTACCGGTATCGATAGTCAATGGTACTTCATCACCTTCCACGGTAATTAATGTAACCGTGAAATTCTGTCCTCGCATATCCAAGCAAGAGCCGGAACCGCTTACCCGATCCGGTTCATTCGAACAATCGAATACATCTCCATCGCTGCATTCTCCGCATTCGTCACCGTGGGCTTTATGCCTATCCCAGTAATTGACAGGAATGCATATTGTCTGGGTGATATCAGGATCATCAGTATCATGATGACAAATTGTGATTCTTCCATCGCCATCGTCATCGGGACAATCATATGGGGAATAACCTCCTCCTTCGACACTACCATCATGTCCGCCATGACTACTTTGTCCGCCACCGGATTCACAACTGAAATGATTCTGGAATTGGAATCCGCTGCCGGCTCCGCCGCCATGATTATAACCACCATGGCCTGCACCGCCATGACCACCAAACCAGTAGCCAGCAGTACTTTCATCGAAACAGGCATCGGTTGCTGTTATACCGATATACCAATGTCCCATCGCATATCCCCATTGGTCACGATTATCATTGTACAGGTTTACTGTCATATCAGCGGAACCAAAATCATAAAATTTGTTATTTTCCAGTGAATAGGTTGTTCCATTCACAGTTAAAGTATTCTGGTTTCCACTGCCCTTAGGTCGGACATGCACCCAAACCGCTGCCCCAGAGTAATCTTCCATATTGGTGTGTAAACTATCTCTGGTAAGTACTGAACCATCAGGTTTTATCAAATAAAATTCATTATCCGCATTATTATTAGGATTGATATTTAGCGAACCGCTGATTGTATTATCACAGTGATCGTAAAAATAGTTGCTGCCCCAGAGCGACCCGCGATTATCATTGAATCCTTTCAGGGCCACGGTGACGACATCATCGCAAATTAAAATGCTTTCTTCCAGTACAATGTATTGACCGCTGGCAGCACGGCATTGACTGTCATACCAATAAGTTGTATTGTTAACAGTTACTTCGGTCATATAGGGAATTACACAAGTTGTATCCCATTCAACTATCATTTCGGCGATGTCAATACAGCACTCGCCGTAATTACCAATATCAAATTGTACGTTGCAGTTATTATCAAAGGTTTGTGTAGTTCCGGAGATTAACCGGACATTGGCCATGCTGGGTGGGGTACCGGGAGTGGTGAAGGCAACATGTTGGGTAGGGGCCAGCCTGGAGAACAAACGTATTATGAACTGAGAGCCTTCCATCATCATTGGACTGGCAGTACCATACCTTTGATTGGCAAATTTCAGTTCTGTTATCTCAATCCCCGCTCCTGGTGCTAATTCGATATTAGAGTTTATCACTAATTCTTGACCGGAAGTTGCCCGTACACCATTATTGTCAGTAAGATAATTCCAGTACGATGTGTCATTTAATACAAATGATTCCAAATACGGAACCGTGCCACACCAGGATGAACCTTTCCATTGAATAGAAACACTGGTAATTGTAAATGTACATTCTCCGGTTACCTTGATATCTAAACTTACGATATCATTCATCGTACCGGTTAATGCCACCGATCCGTCATATTCTATGCCACCCCATTGACAAGTAATAGCTGCTGGCTTATCACTATCAGTATCGGGTGGATAAAATGTTTCTTCGCTGACGATATCAACCACAATTACCTCCAGGCCACAGGCCGGGAACCCATCACCATAAAATCCTATCGCCTCGTCATAATCCAAAAGAATATCACCACAACCATAATTTACATATACTTCTATTTCAGCAGGAGTTAAAAAAGTTCCATTTTCGTCAGTGTACTGATATTGGACGGAATTGCCCAGCAATGCGGCAACCGAACTTGCCAGGGAAATAATAATCGGGTCAGTGTGACCTCCCGCGGAAGAAGTGATCGTTAGATTCTCAGAATCCCAGATATAAGGATTACCCCAGGGATCAACTAGGTAATCTAAAGGATCATCGACAAAACCAACATCGAGATAGGGTCCCTGCCAATTACAATACAGCCCGCCAGGATCACTCAATAAATGCTCTAGCAGGGTCGGTATTGCACCAGCATCCCCTATAAAACCGCAATCACCCTCGGTGCAACCTATAACACCACATCTTATTAATTCCATCTCCTGCCGAGCTTCATTTTCCCAGGTAGAGGATGTCAATATCACCACCAATTGAACGGCTGTTGTGGCTATTAAACCTAAAACTACGATAAGCGCTACTAACTGGAAAAGTGTGAATCCTTTTGGATTTCTTGGTAATATCTTTTTCATAATGCTCACTTTAAGTGTAGGATAAGGTCGTCACCACCTCCGAAAGCACCATCTGGTCCATGGCTGACCAGACTGGTATCACCGGCAGTATAACTATGTACGATATAGTCATTGTCCCAGGCGTCTTTTTTCCATTCATCAGAACCGTCTTCAGACATATACGGACCATTCCAGCCGGTCTGTGTATAGCGATTCCAGTCTGGTAGGGTACCCTGAGTAATTAATTGTGTGAAAGGGTCTGGTAAGTGCCCGATATCACCATTAAATCCTTTATCTATCAAGGTTCCACCGGCAATAGCGGCTGGATCACCCATGATGGCTTTTTTCAGTTCTGTCATCTCGCCGCGGGTAGCTTTGTCTCTTGATACCTCAATTATATTGGTTACTTTTGGAACGGCAATAGCCGATAAAATGGACAGTATGATAATTATCATAACCAGTTCAATTAAAGTAAAACCCTGGTAAGAACGATAATTAATTTGGGACTTCATTATTTTATTTTACACAATATTAAGTGATTATTTGTGATCAAAATCACAGAAGCTACCTATCAATGAAAATTATTAAAAAGTAACATAAATAGCCAGTAGGCAAATACCGACAATTATTAGAGTAGTACCGGTTGGTACGGAATGTTTAATAAAATAGAAATCATTAAAAATTACGGTATTAGCTTCCTTGGCCAATTTTACTAATCGGTTCGGAAAAAAAATAAACAAAATTCCAATTAATATGGCAATCGTGGATATTATAAGCATGGTAATTTGCATCAACTAATACTTCCTTTATTTTGTTGAGTTAAGCTCATACTAATAATATAGATGGCAAATTATATGCCAAACCATTAATATTTTTGCTTTATTCGTTGATAAAAATATATTTTATCGCAAATAAATGGTTATTGCGGATGCAAGACAGATTTACCTGATAATTACAGTCTTGATACAGACGAATCTGTGTCAGCACTGTTACAGAATGAAACGACAACCTCAGTGGAAAATAATCCGGTTACGATTGAATAATACTGTAATACATGAGGTTCTACTATGTTGTTTTCAAAAAATATACTAATGTCAACATGTTACTAATCAATAGATTAGAAGGAGGAGTATCCTTGGGAAAACTTCAGGTTGATTGAAAGCATGTATTTTAAGCGTTGAGGTCCAGGGTGAAGCAAGCTCTGAGGTGGGGCGGGAAAGCTGGCACCAAGAAACCGGAACTGACATCATCTTTGATAATATTCCTTTGTATTCGCTGCAAAGGATTCCCTACGAACTGCATCCCTCTCTTAAATTAAAATTATATGAACTACCCCGCTTTGCTTTTCCATCCAGCTTGTAAAAGCAGAAAATGTAGTAATTGGTTGATATGAACCGGAGGATGTGAACCAATTTGGTTGATATCAACCACTATTGATAATGGAATGTCTAATCCAGCGGTAGTATCCCGTCTACTAAGGCGGGGTGAGAGCATATCCTATGTTTTCCTGATGCGGGATAGTGATTGTAGTGTTAGGAAGTCGCAGGATAAGTGGAGCTTGAGCTGCTAAAAGCGCCACGTCTGTAAAGGTGCGTGTATCTATTGTTAAAATTTAATTTTAATTTTTTTTCTGTAAATCATAAAAACAATTAATTATCAGGTATTAACTGCAGAGTATTGTATAAAAAAACGATAAAATAAGCTAAAATATACTCATCATTGAAAATTGTGTTTCCGAAGTGAACTCACTGTTTAAACCTAGTGTTGTGTCAAATGTGTAGTGTGCAAAAAGTCGCTGGAATTTTTGTCGATAACAAGGCGAATATTTTCAGTCCGCCAGCTGGCGGATTGTAATATTCAACGAAGTTTGCGGCGAAAAGAACTAGACTTGGTTGTGCTAATACAGGGTTGACTCGATACTAAATCTAATCATCTTTAAAAGAAATGGCATCAGTCATAACCGCATGTTTTCCGGATTGTTCTTCGGAGGCGCCGTCCATTTTAATACGTAACTTCAAATCATTGGCGCTATCGGCGGCAGCAAGTGCGTCTTCCAGTTTTATCGTTCCATTCTGGTAAAGATCAAAAAGATGTTGGTCAAAAGTCTGTAAACCTGATTGCCGGGCAGCAGCAATTGCACTTTTTATACCGTCAATGTCACCCTTATGAATCAAATCGCTGATCCGGGCTGTATTTATTAAAATTTCCATTGCGGCAATCATGCCTTTACCCGTTGATCTAGTAACTAATCGTTGGGATAGAATTGCCTTAAGATTGAGCGACATATGCTGGCGGATCATGGGATGATTATCAACCGGGAAAAAATTCATTATTCGTTCCAGGGTCTGGTTAGCATTGACCGAATGCAGGGTGCTGAAAACCAAATGGCCGGTCTCGGCGAATGTTAAAGCAGCCTTCATTGTCTCCTGATCTCTGATTTCGCCAATCAATAAAACATCCGGAGTCTGGCGTAAGGCGCTTTTTAGAGCTCGTTGATAGGAATCAGTGTCCATACCAACTTCTCGCTGGGTGACGATGCACTTTTTATGATAATGGAGAAATTCCATTGGATCTTCGATAGATACAATATGTCCGGAACGGGCGGAATTAATATGATCGATCATGGCCGCCAAGGTAGTCGATTTACCACTGCCAGTGGCGCCGGTCACTAAAATTAGACCTCGTTGTGTATTACATAGCTTGTTAATGATAGAGGGTAAATCCAGCTCATCCATTGTCAGTATTTCGGATTTTATGTGTCTTAACACCATCCCAACGGAACCGCGTTGACGGTAAATATTTATCCTTACCCGACCGACACCGGGTACGCTGTAAGCAATATCAATTTCCTTCTGTTCACTGAATTCCTGGGCTTGAGCGTCATCCAGAAATGAAAGGGCAATCTTTTCGGTAACAGCAGGAGATAATTTTGTCGAACTGATCGGATAAATATTCTTACCAATACGATACATGGGCGGACTGCCCACGGAAATGTATAAGTCGGTGGCATCTTTATCCACCATCATTTTCAGTAAATCACTGAAATTCATATCTATCTCCTTTGTACACTTCCATTCCGATCAGGATTCCGGATTCAATTTATCACTGTAGGGATTTATCATCAAGATGTTCCAAAGCCACATCCCGGGTTATCAATTTTTGATCGTACAATTTCCGAATAGCCTGTTCCATCGTACACATTCCCAAGGAGGAACCGGTCTGGAGTGCAGATTCGAGTTGAAAGGTTTTCTTTTCCCTGATCAGGGCGCGCACTGCATTCGAGGCGACCATAATTTCCAGGGCTGCAACCCGGCCTTTTCCCTCGCTCCGTTTCAGTAACAGTTGGGAGACGACACCTTCGACGGAATCAGCGAACATTGCCCGGATCTGGGACTGCTGGCTGGTCGGGAAAACATCCACGATCCGGTCGACTGTTTTAGCAACGCTGTTGGTGTGTAATGTTCCAAATACCAAGTGGCCGGTCTCGGCGGCGCTGATTGCCAGTGAAATGGTTTCCAGATCACGCATTTCACCAACTAGAATAACGTCCGGATCTTCCCGCAGGGCACTACGCAGGGCGTTACTGAAAGAATGGGTATCCCGCCCAACCTCGCGCTGACTCATCAAGCAGCTCTTGCTCTCATGGACAAATTCGATCGGGTCCTCAATAGTAATTATATGGGAACGGTTGGTGCGGTTGATATAATCTACCATAGCGGCCAGCGTCGTCGATTTTCCGCTTCCGGTCGGACCGGTTACTAGTACAAGGCCTTTTTCCAATTCACAAAATTTAATCAGGGATTGGGGCAGGTTCAACTCTTCAAGTGTCATGATTTTGTTTGGTATGGTCCTGAATACGGCTGCCTTGCCATGATTCTGATAATACACGTTTACGCGGAAGCGGCCCATTTCGCCGATTTCCCGGCTGAAGTCCAGTTCCCAATTTTCTTCGAATCGTTTCCGATCCTCATCAGTCATGATGTCATAAATCAGATGATGAATGTCGTCGGACAGCAAATCGGGAACATCGATTTTACGCATTTCACCATCGATTCGAACCATTGGTGCCGAGCCGGCATTCAAATGAAGATCTGATGCCCCGGAGTCGACGGTAAACTGTAATAATTCGATAATATCTATCATATTAAATTCCTGCTACAGGTTGTTTATTTTTATGCTTTAGAGAAAACCGCTGTAGAGTACCAAGTTTTTTATACCAGGTGAAATTAGCATCGAATAAAAATCTCATAATTTTAATATTATTAATAAATACACCCATCCCAGGATAAGAAGAGAAAACCACAGGAAAGTGGATTTCAGGATTGAAATCATCGATAACGATATTTCACTGATATCATCGCTGATATAAAACGAATAATTTCTGATACTGTCTACCTTTGTATCACCTGTTTTATAGAGGAATAATTCTTTGGCTAAGGTTTCCGGAAATAAGTCCAGTGTTTTGAGTATTCCCTCCGGTTTATCATCATTTTTCAATCCCCGGTGAATAAGTTCCAAATCCCGGTCACAGGAGGCGCAATTCATGTAAGTGCTCAGTAATTCCACAATTTGTATAAACGGGACACCGGATTGCTGGAAGCTATCAAAGAGGTAGCAAAACCTGCTGATTTTTACCAGTAAATATAATCTTCCGACAGCAGGAATTTTAAAAAGTATATTTTCAAGCATATGTCTCCGTTTTTCGGAGGTAAAATATTTTTTCACCAAACCAGACATTAGGACGACAATAATGAGCGATCCCGTGGCATATAATACACTGTTGACAGTTAAGGTAAACACGCCAATTTGAAATAATAAGATTACAATGGCGATACCAATATTATAGATAATAACCCTTAGATAAAGCTGGATCAATCCGGTATATTCAGCTATTCGTCGATCATTTTTAAGCAATCGAATAATAGCTTCAAGTCCCTTATCGATTTTACCGCTACGTTCGGTCGCCATAATTGTAGCAATGTAGTATCTGGGAAATACATCCTTGAAGGTCAGCATTGCCTGGGACAGGGGAGTGCCTGATTGTACATGAGTGGCCATGCTCATCAGCATCATCCGCAAAGTCCGTTCACCGGTAGTTTGGAATATTATCTCCAGGGCTTCCGGAATTGTCTGGTGACGTCTGATTTGAGCCAATAATTTTTCACTGAAAAGTATCAACTCTTTGGTACTGAACGAATGTGTGCCGTATCCGAAGTTGGTAGCAAGGTATCGATCTAATTTGCTGATCCGTTTTTTCATTCAATTTGCCCGGGCTTATAGATTTATTTTCTTCTGAACTATTTATGTCGTGAAATTAGATTCTCAATTTTTTGTTTTATCAGCACTGTATCAGAACCAGTCTGTATTGCTTTTTGAAAACAAAATGTAGACTCACCGAAGTTACTTAAATTTAAGTAATTCTCTCCTAATAAATACCAGGCATATGAATAGCTGGTATCACTTTCAATTATCATCTCTAAATTGGTAATGGAATTATTAAAATCACCAATTCCGAGTAAGGCTTCACTATACGATGTTCTGGCGGAATTATCGAAAGAGTTTGCTGCTAAATAGCGTTCGTGCCATACCAGCGCAGAATCGTAGTACTGGTAATTCAGATAGGTACGCCCCAGATCCAACCATGAATCGCGATTATTCGGGTACAGCGCAATTGCTTTCGAAAAATAACTAAACATGGCTGGCAGGTTCAGCCACAGTTGTTCCGAACCGGTTTTGCTGGTATCAACTGATTCAAATGTTTTGCGCGAATATCCCAGCTTATGAATAAAATGATTGATATGTAAGTCGAGAAACATTCCCCGGGCGTACCACAGGTCCCAGGTATAGGGATTCAGAGTGGTAGATTTGGAATACTCCGCTTCAGCCAGCTGCAGTAGAATGAGTTTTTCCATCATTGCAGCTTCCTGCTCAGCCATGATGCTGATGACCGAAGCGAGATCACTGTGATAACCTCCTACCCGGGGAGAAAAACCAGAAGCAGTTCGGTACCAACTTCGAGCAACCTGGAGATTACCTTCTTTCAAAGCTGTTTGGCCCCGGCTATGGGCATAGTCTGAAATAGCCGGTGTTAAGGTGATAAAAGTGAGTATCGCAGCCAGTGTGGCTGTAATTAATTTTTTGTTGGCTGTGCTGACGTATCGACTGGATAATTGCAGGGTAAATATACTACTATCATGACGGGTGATATTGCTGATTATCACTGCCATTAAAAACCAGAAAGTGATGGAAATACCAGGTATATAAAAATCATAATCGATAAAACTGTGGGCCATGGTTGCGCCGGTACCAGCAATCATTCCAAAAATCAGCAGTTGATTGTTTTTACCGGCTGAGTTTTTTGGCCTAAATCGAAATTTCCAAACCTGAATAAAGTAGCGGATCATAAACCAGATCAGTACCGCTAGTCCAATCAATCCCAACTCCACAAAAATCTGTAGATAATCGTTGTGAGCAAAATCATATTTCCGGCCGTGGGGTAACCAGCGGGAATTGGATATATGAAATGTTCGTAGACCTGTACCGAGTAAGGGATTTTCCAGACAAATTTCAAGACTGTTGGACCAGATTTCCACCCGCCCGAATGTATTTCCATCCTGCTGGCTGCCGATCGATTCCAGCCGATTTGTAAAATCTGCCCCTGGTAAATTGATGAAAATGATTGTAATAATAATACCACCGGAGAGCAGGTAAGCCAGTTTTCTGCGATAGCGGTAGATTTGTTTTCCCATCAAAATTATCAAAAATACTACTACCAGTCCGAAGCTCAACCAGCCACCACGGGAATAAGTGGCAATTAAAGCGGCATAACCAAGCATTAAAATGGAAAAGAACCCAAATTGGATAGCGGAAGATTGTTTTGTTGTCAGGTAGCGAATTAGTATTACAGGCCACAGTAATACAATATAACCAGCATAAGTATTGGGCCAGACGAATACCGAATGGGCACGCATATAATCCGTGATAGCGAAGTGTTGGGGCTCGATCCAAAAAAATTGATATAAGCCGATTACGGCCAGCAGGCCGAAATAAATACTGACTGTATCCAGCAATGCGGCAAGTTTGTATTTAAAAAACGGATTTTGATTTATGATCCAGAACAGGCTGAAAATAAAGAAGAAGGTCAATGACTTTATATGGGTGGCGAAGACATCGATTGTCCAGAAATTTGACAGGATCATAATACCTAATAAACTGCCAATCGGCAGGAGTAAACTTGAGTAGCGAATAACAAGTTCACTTTTTTGCCAGGCTTGAAAAAACCAGATGGCCAGCGCCAGAATACTGGTCAGGCCTAAAATGTTAAAATAAATCAATTGATTGGGGCCAACATCAAATGGCATTACGATCAGCAGTAGCAATACCAGATAGAATTGAATTTGATTTCCGATATTTTTCACAGAATAGCTTATTCCTTGATTGATCCTGATTATTTGATTAATAATTTAATTTGAATGTAATGTATTGTTAACATTAATTCTGAAAATAGTTAATTTTGTAATCGAGATTGTTATACCAAACAGGTGAATCAAATGATAAAGTTGTTAAAATTGCTTGGATACAGATATGGCCAGTAACTATAGATTTTTTCCTAAACTGATTATTTCATTGGTTTTCATTTCCATGATTATTCTGTTCATTCGCCGTGCAGAATACCTCGAAAAATATAATGATTTCATCAGTGAAGCGGTTGATACGGTAGCAGTTGATACACTAGCTCAAATACCAGAAATAGTAAAGCCTGAAAGTAAGGATTTTTCAGGTGGTTTACTGGCTTATTATCCTTTTGCCGGTGACGCCAAAGACGCAAGCAACAAGAAAAATGATGGCAAGGTCCTTGGTGCAATGTTGACTACAGATCGATATAATTTACCGTATAATGCTTACAGGTTCGAAAAACCTAAACAAAAAATTGTTCTTCCCAAATCACCATCTTTCAAATCAATTAAAAATAGAGTTAGCGTTACAGCCTGGGTTAAGCTGGATGGATCGTTTGGCCACCGGACAATAGCTTCCGGTGGAGGAAACTGGGTTTTCTCGATCACAAACCTGCAGCCGGTAATAACATTGAGGGATGTCAGGCACAGTACGACTATTAAATCTGATAATGAAATAACAGTCGGCACCTGGTGTTTTATCGCTTTTTCATATAGCGGGAATTACATAAATATATATTTTGACGGTAAAAAATTGTTCGGCAAGTATACTAATATATCAATGCTAAAAAATATAGATAAAAGTCCATTCATTGGTACAAAACACGATGGCAGCAGTTTTTCAATTGATGAGGTTTACATTTATGATAAAGCGTTAAACAGCTCCGAAATATCTGCGTTGTACCAGATGGGGAGGACATCAGATATATAAAAAAAGGGCAGTATAACAGAAGACTGCCCCGGAGATTCTGAAAATATTATATTTCTAGGAGGGTGCTGTTGTGACCAATGTGTCAATTACACCTGTAGTGGATGTATACTCCCAGAAAGATTCTGTTCCATTTTTTCTGACATGTTTAACATACCGCGTTCCAGTGGATTTAAAACTCCATGTATCAGCCGACGATGATAAGGCTGCTTCATATCCAGTTGGTTTCTGGCCCAGTTCATCGAATGGATCAGCAGGATATTGGTCAGCGTTACCTTGTGCCATCTCATTAACGCTATATATATAGACGGCAGATCTCAAAGCACCAATAACGCCGTTTTCGGCGGCAGCTTCGGCTTGCGTTGAAAGATTTACGAACCTAGGAATCGCGACCGCGGCCAGAATTCCCAGAATAACAATTACCATCACCAGCTCGATCAGTGTAAAACCTTTTTGATTCAATTTCATCTTATTCCTCTTTGATTGAAGATTATACATTTTGACCAGAATACCACAATATTCGTGCCAAATTACTTTTAAGGCAATAAAATACTTGATTTAAGGGTTTTTGTGTTAAATAATGCAACACTATTACTAATTGTAACTATTGCCCGGCTCCGCCCTGGAAAGCTTCGATCATACCCCACATGGGCATGAACATACCGGCGGCCAGCAGTGCTACCAGACCACCGATTACTATGGTCATGATCGGTTCGATGGCAGCCATCAGGCCGTCAACTGAATCATCAACAAGCGAATCGTAATGTTCCGATATATTTATCAGCATATCATCCAGTGAACCGGATTCTTCCCCGACTGATATCATTTGAATAACAAGGGGGGGGGAAACATTTTTGAATTGCGAAATGGAATTGTCAACCCCTGCCCTTTTTTTACACCGATAATGATCTGCTGAACAGCCTGCTCAACCACCTTATTACCGGAGGATTTTGCAGAAATATCCAGGGATTGAAGTACCGGTAAGCCGCTTTTATTCAGAGTTTGCAGGGTGGCGGTAAAGCGGGCAATCGACACCATGTGGAATAGCTTCCCAAATATGATCAACTTTAATTTGATTTTATCCCAGTTATAGCGGCCCTGTTCTGTATGAATATAGTAATTAAAAACAAAACCAGCGCCGATTATAGCTCCAAAAATCAGAAACCAGAAGTTTTGAAATAAATCACTTATTTTCATCAAAATTAATGTTGGCACAGGTAATTCGGCCTGGCCTCCCATTGAGAACATTTTTATAAATTGTGGTAAAACAAAGGTGACAATGATTATAAAAGCAATGGTTATGGCAATGAACACCATTATCGGATAACGCAGCGCTTTTTTAATTTTACGCTGGATCTCATCCTGGCGACCAAGTTGAACATTTAATTTTAACAGCACATCTTCCATCGCACCGGCAGCCTCACCGGCCCTGACACTGTGAATATAAAATTCCGGGAAAACATCAGGATGTCTTTCAAGCGCCTCCGAAAAACTAATTCCACTTTCCAGATCACGGTACACTTTATCCAGGACGGCCTTGAAAGCCGCCGAATCGGCTTGTTCCTTGAGCGCATTTATGCTGGTCAGTACAGGGACACCGGCGTGTTCCAGGGTATTGAGCTGTTTCGTAAAGTTCATTATTTCCATCACCGGTACTTTTTGAAATCGCTCCACCAAGTTCTTTAATGTGGATTCCTTTTTCTGCGTGACTTTGATCGGGGTATATTCGAACTCTTCTTCCAGCTTGCGATAAGCATCACCGATATTAAAAGCATCGAAATCACCGGTTACTACCACACTGTTAGCGTCGATCGCTTTGTAGTTGAATGTTGGCATTTCAGTTTATCTCTTGTAAGTTGTTTTTTAAATTATATTTTTCAATTTTGCGCCAGATTGTAACGCGGCTTAGACCCAGTTTTCGGGCGGCGACGGTTATATTGCCACCGGTTGCTTTTAAAGCATTGATAATTGCCTGTTGTTCTAACTCGGACATTGTAATGATTTCCGCCGTGTTATCATTGTTCTCTAACAATTTAGCCTCTTCACGTTTTCTAATAGTGGAATGAAGCGTTCGCACCAAAGTTTCAGCGGTTATAATATTACCGTCGGTAAATAGAGATGTCCGTGCCAGAACATTTTCCAACTCGCGAATGTTTCCGGTCCAGGGATGTTGTTTAAGTCTGGCCAATGCGCCTTCTTCAAACCATTCGATTTTACGCTTATTTCGTAAGTTAAGCGGCTGGATGAAATTAACCAATAATGGTAAAATGTCAGCATTTCTTTCTCGCAGAGGTGGCAGGTGAATCGTGAAGCTGTTTATGCGGTAATACAGATCCATGCGAAAGCGATTCTGATCAATTTCATCTTCCAGGATTTTATTTGATGCTGAGATTATTCGCACATCGGCCCGCAACGTGTCGTTGCTGCCAATCCGCTCAAATTCTCGTTGCTCAATCATACGCAGGATTTTACTCTGTAAAATGAGATCCATATCGGCGATCTCATCTAGAAATAACGTACCTTTATCAGCTATTTGGAATTTTCCCGCTTTCGATGTTGCGGCACCGGTGAAAGCGCCTTTTTCGTAACCGAATAATTCGCTTTCCAAGAGTTCTTTTGGTATGGCAGCACAATTCAAACCAATAAAACGATTACTGGCGCGCGGACTGGCCAAATGCAGTAAGCGTGCGATTAGCTCTTTACCAGAGCCGCTTTCCCCTTGGATTAATACCGTAATATCGGTACCAATAATCTTTTCCAGATCGCGAAAAAGTTCGACCATGGGCGGTGAGCATCCGATCAAATTATTAATCCCGAATTTTCGATTTATCTGGAAACGGATACGATCGATCTTAAGGTAATCCAAAGGGTCTTTGCTAATTGATTGAAGGCGCAAGATGATTTCTTTATCACTGTCTGTTTTGAATATCCAGCGATCATTCCCAACTACCAGCAAATTATACAACTGAGGAATCTTACTGCGCTCAATATAGACTAAAACCAAGTGCGGTTTTTTTTGGTTATTTAATTTTTTAATGAGCCCATAAACGTTCACTAACTGTTGGTTTTCAGCAACAATAATTATACGGAAAGGGATG
>JACKQG010003743.1_pt1 | contig 18308 bp, 23 predicted proteins | sample 8237621 | NCBI WGS metagenome assembly JACKQG01 (sample SAMN15677084, study PRJNA649215) | marine metagenome | biome: marine; feature: Black Sea; material: saline water; isolation source: suspended particulate matter (SPM) from the Black Sea western gyre | collected 2013-06-09/2013-06-10 | depth... | reverse complement strand
GGTAGCAGGGGAGGAAGAGATGGAGGCGTGGAGATGGAGGGTGGCGGCAAGACCTGCCTGCGTGCTGACCTCGATGGTGATTGCCCCAGCAATATCTCGGTCCTTCGAGATGTTCGCCTGACCTGCAAGGACAGCATCTACGCTTCCGTGAATCGATGCGGTCCTGCTGCTCTGGCTTGTAGCACTGGCGGAAACCTCTGCGGTTGCACTGGGATGGGTTGTCCTCGATGCGACTGCGATGGAATTCAGTGAGGAAGTCGCTGCCCCCTGAATGTCGACCGCTCCTTCAATGGTGGGGCTGACCTGACTCGCAGATTCTCCAGAGGCTTGACCCTGTATCGAGGCGGTCCTTGAGACTTGTGCGGTGGATTCCGACGAGGCTGTCCCTGTGCTTGTTACCGATGCCGCTCGCTGAATAGTAGCCTGAGTTGACAGGACTCCAGAGGCTGCCCCTGAAAGTTCGTCATCGGTCTTGGTCAATGTCGAGCCAGAGGATTCAGCCGTTGCCGATCCTGCGAGGCTTACAGTCCTCGAAGCCGTTGCCGCTGCCGTTGCGACTGCCGTGGCCTCTGATATCAGAAGGGCGGTTCGACTAGCATTAGCAGTGCCCTCGGCTTGTGCGGTTGCAGCTGCATTCAGCACGACCCCGGTATCAATCTGGACAGTGGCAGAACTTGAGCCAGCAGCCGCTGCATCGAGGTTTGCTGTCCTGCTGAGTCTGGCCGAACTTGACAATGCCCCAGTGGCTTGAGCCGCTGGCGTGGCTTCCCTGCTCGCAGTGGCAGAGCCGTCGGCTTGCATCGTAGCAGCCGCAGAGAGTGACCTTGCAGCGGTAGCGGTCGCAGTCGTTCCAATCACCCCAGTGGCCGCTGCTAGTAAAGTGACCCCGGTGGCTGCTTCAGCCGTTGCTGTCGATGCCCCAGTGGCAGAGCCAGAGATGGCGACCGTCTTGCTGAGTGTGGCGGAGCCAGACAATGCCCCCGTGGCTTGTGCCGATGGCGTGGCTGTCCTGCTTGCAGACGACGAGGCTGAAACTTCCCCGGTGGCAGAGCCAGAGATGGGGACAGTCCTGTTAAGAACTCCCGAGGTTTCCCCGCTGGCCGTTGCTTTACAATTCGGCTCGATCAGTGATCCGGTGCTTGTCGACGCTGGGATGGCGATGGCAAGGGCCGCAGCGTGATGATCATCATCATCATTACTTTGGAATATCATCGAGTAAGCTGTTCCCGGAGCCGAGTCCGGTCGAATGGCCATGCCAGATTCAAATCGGGGAGGGTTGGAACCGCTGAGAACGTCGATTTCCCAGTTGGCCGTCGAGTCCCCAGTCCCGACATTCAGAACATAAGTATTGGATTCTGCTCGCTGGCTGAACGCAGTATAAAACGCCGCCTCGGTCCCATAATTGGCCGTCGTCCATCCGCCCTTCTCGTCAGTCGTGTCGACTGGGATGTCGGTGACTTTCGAAGTATTGGGAACAGCGTCATACGATGTCCCAGTTGTGGCCGCCACCCATGTGGAAAAGTTCGCTGTATCCGCTCCCCGTAGAATATAGCCGCCTGCGATCTTCTTGCGATTACTGTCAACCGTCACACCTGTGGGAGCAGCAGAGCCGATGACGTATCCGAAGACGTGGATCTGGATACTGCTGTTGTTGTTTGTCTGCCCGTAATCTCTGGCGATCAATGTCGCCGTGGCTGTCGACCCTCCTGAAAGATTCACTGTCAACGTTGGTATCGTTGGACTCGATCCTTCCCCGCCAAGGCTGAGGAGTAACAGGTCGCCGGATGCCGAAGCCGGGAATCCCGTCAGTTCAAGATCGTTTGTGTTGTTGCCAGAGGCTTGCAGATCGATGGTCCCGACGACGGAAATGGCCATCTTAGTCGTTCCAAAGCGTCGAGCTGAAGGCTACCGCTGATAAAAGCCATTCCTGTTGATTCATAGAAGTGCCATCGGTATCTGCCAGCTGATCGTACAGCCAAGCGGTCGGACTTGCCGAATTGTCAGGCTTGCAGATTCTCACAATCCACTTGTCGCCGCTGGTATACAGTCCCCATTGAAAGACGAGGTCGACACCGTCGGTCAGGTTCTCCGTGTTTTGAAGATTGAAGACTGATCCATTCACTGTCATCGAACTTGGAAACACTTCCGGCAGAGTTGGCTCGCTTAGGTAGTCGCTCATGACCATGTCACTTTCAGGGTAATGTCACCCGGCGTTCCAACGTCTAAAGGATAAATGTAATAGGGAGTATTCGCAGACAGCGTTGAGGATTTCATCGTGAATGCAGTCTCAGTGGTCGAGAGTGTCAGCGAGCCATTCGTCGCATCGTTTGCACTCGTAATCTTTGGCGTGTTGTAACCGTTCGTCGCTGTTGCATTGTAATGGGTATGGCTGCTCGGCAGTTTGTCAGTGATTCCCCATTTTGAGCAAAGTTGCCCTTCTAGGTCGGAAAGATCTGAGCCTGTCAGATATCCGTCGAATACGACTAACTCACAGAGGCTGAACGCTGAGTTCTGCTGCGTTGTCGTCGTCTGAAGGTGCCCGATTCTGGAGAATGTGAACTGTGACCCTGAGCTGACTGCGTAATCGTCGAGTGCATCGCCGTTCCATCTCATGTAGACTTGGTCGGATCCATCGCATTGCAGGATGTGCAGTGACGATCCGCCTCCACCGTATTCAGACTCCTCTGTGCTCGTATACGCCTCTGTGACTTCTTCGCCATCGTCGTTTCTCAACTTCATGGTCCTGCCCGCCCATCTGTAAGCGGATTCGATTGCCGAGCCTGTTGCATTGTGACTGCCGAGGTAGCAACCGAACAATCCCGGAGTATTCGGCCCGGTGACGAATGCGATGGTCCACGGGGAATTCGAACGCATTGAAATTGCATCGTCGAGGATGAGATAATCCCCATTGCCGAACTCAAGATGTGGGAGACCGTTCTGCTGATTCGATTCCCATTTGGCTTTTCTGTAACTCACTGTCTGGGTTGAGCCAGATGTGGCATCGTCGAGCCTCAGCCAGTCGGCCAAATATCCATTTGTGTCTTTGTCTGTCTTCCCCGCATACTCGGCTGACCACCAGAATGTCGTGTCGTAGTCGTTGTCGTTTCTCCATATTGCATTCTCGACCACACTCGTGGCGATGGTGAATTCTGCTGTGCCTGTGCCAGAACTCAGCGACCCATTGGCAGCGAAGCCAGTCATCGCAGTCTGCGACCTGAACGCCAGCGTCGGCTGCTCACCGTATCGATACGACTGATTTGGGTCATAGGTCCAGATGACTCCCGGCATTCGGTCCTCTATTCAAAACAAGGGCCGCCCCTGCATCTCTGCGAAAGGCGACCCCTGAAGCACGAAGATGGATGGAGTTATTTCAATGTAATCGTCAGCGAGTCCGTCGCCAGCGTTACCGTGTCACCGTTGCTAACATTCTTCGGGGCTGCCGCTCCTGCTCCGTCGACAAGTTCCCCATACAGGATGATCTTATTGGTGGTTGTCGAGCCGAGATGCAGGCCGAAGTATTTGACAGTCGTCGCTCCCGTAGCCCAGTCCGCTCCCGCAGTCCACGAGACAGCGGTGCCTGATTCAGGGCCATTAATATCCGTACCAACTGCAACATCTGAACTTGCTGAAACACCAGAGATGGCAGTAAAGTCGACGAACTTTCGAGAGTACCCGGAGCTGCCAGAGGTGCTGACCTCTGTGCCGCCTGTGCCGCCTACTTCAAGATGTGCCGTCGTCGTCGCTGAAGTCCAGAGGCTGATGTATAACCCTTGGTCGGCTGCTCCTGATGCACTGCTTGGAGTCCAAGCGGAAGAGCCAGCCAGACCGTCAGCATTGATGGCGGTTCCCCGCATCAAATACTGAAGGACCATGGCCTCGCCTTCGTTCGTGAATGCACTCATTTACTGCTCTCCTTAACTGAAGACGTGGCGAGTGGCGTACTGCCAAATTGCCTGAGCCGTTGCACAAGATTTCGAGACCCCATACTGATGGGCATCGTTCTGGAATGCGAAGTCCGAACCCTCTGCCAGAGCCTCGATCTGCGGGGTGGTTTCACTCTGCAAGATGTAAGGCTTGATCGCTGCGTCGCTGCGGAATGCGTAAAATTTCGTCTGATCACTCAAGCGAGGATTTGCGACGAGTTGCATATCGTAGCCCGCAAGGTTGACGAGGCCGTTGGTGCGAACGCCGGTAGCGGTCGAAATCACGGCATCATTCATGGCCTTGCTGGCGGCTCCGAACATGGTCACCGGGACCATGACAGTCAACTCGCTGAGGTCTTGGTTCATAGGCTCTCCGCCTGCGTCTTTGAATCCCAGCATGGCCTCAAGTGTCTGAAAGACAGCGGACTCAAACTCATCAGCCGTTGGGGTTGCCCCCTCCGCTGCGGATGTCAGGTCGTTGTCCTGTGTCCCGCTTTCACCCTCGACGTGAGCAGCACCAAAGAAGGCGGTCCCGTCGTATGAGTTGGTCGAGGCTCCGGCCTCAATGGTCTCCGTGAGGAGTTTGGCCCAGTGCTGATTGGCACGGCTGGCCAGTTCATTGATGCGGAGTTGAATCTGGTCAGTCTTGTCACGACGAAGTTCGTCACGCATGACTTCCAGACTGGCCTCGAACTTCTTGTTCCGAACAATCAGTTCTTGAACATCGAGGCGGTTGACGTTTCTGCCACCGAGCCATTCCCGCATCGCAGGTAAAGCTGACAGCCAACGATATGTCTCACTCTCTTGGTCAGAGTTGATGAGCATTCCGACTGAGGTGACCCATTCGGGTGGCTGAGTTTCTTCCAAAGCGAGGAAGATCCTGCCAATGATTTCCCGTGAGCCGAGATCTGCGTATCCCATTGACTATCCTCCTATACGCTTCTGAGGCTCTCGGCCTCGAAGTAAACCATGACTGATGTGCCGCTGACGACACGGTGAACGATTCCGATTTTCTTATCTGTCCCGGCTGTCTGGGTGAATGTCTGATCGTCTGAGGCGTAGACCGCATCGCCGACATCAGGAGTGTCGTCAGTCGTCAACTTGACGATGCCTCTGCTTCTGACTTTGACATGGGTCTGCGTCCCGTGGACTGCCTTCGAGATTGCGAAGCCTGCAAAGGTGTCAGCCACTGCGAACGCTCCGACGGTGTTGGCTGCGTCATCAATGGCGACGGCTGCCCCCTCGTAGATTGTCACGCCTGACTCCAGAGCGAAGTCATTGAAGATAGGCTCTACCCCAGCCTCGTAAGTGCGACCGATGTCGCTTGTGGTGTTCGCCATTATTTGGCCCCTTTCACGGCTCCGGCCTCAACGGCTCGGCTGTAAGCCTCGTAAACTTCAAATGTCCCGAACTGGGCAGTGAGTTCCTTGTCTGCGTTGAACTGCTCACGAGGGTCGACAGTCTGCTCCTCAAGGGGACCGACTGGCTCAGGCGTAGCACTCAACTTGTGGGCGAGTTTGTCGCTCATCTTTTCCTTTACATCGTTCATGAGTTTCTGAAGGCCGTCCTCTTTGCTCAAGCCGTCAGCGATCAATTGCTGGACAAGTCCAAACTGATCCGGCAGAGCGGAGGAGAGGAGAGCATTGACTCGGTCCCTCTCGGCTACTGTTTCTGATTGAACGGCCTCAACCGATTCATCGAAAGGATTGTCCTCTGCTACGTCTGAAAGTTGCACGGCGGTCTCTTTGACCACTTCTTGGTCCTCCATGAAGACCTCCGATTCTATTGGTGCGGTAAATACCGCATCGATGGTTATTTCTGAAAGTGCAGCGGCTCCGGTGTTTTCATCGGCTCCGAGGCTTGTAAATGTAACTTCTCTGAGAGATGACTGTCGAAAGACATGGCCCGGTCCTTCAATTTTGCGACCGTTCACATCTGCGGTTTCTCCGTCTGCCAGAGCCTCAATGGACTGGGGTGGCACGTAGACACTGGCCTGCCACGGGAACCCGTCAGCGAGCATGGCCATCACTTCTCGGCCGTCGCTTGTGTCTGAGAATGTACCCTCGGCCACAATGCCCTCGTCGGTGACCTCAATGCTGTAGGTGTGCCCGACGATTCGCTGGGGGTCGTGATCCCGAAGTGCGGGCTTGCGAACTCGTCCGATGTTCATGCCCTCAAGATCAATGGCGAAGTTCCCCCAGTGGGGATGGTTTGGAATGACTCCGCCTGAGTTGGCGACCATTCGGAACTTTTTCCGCTTGTCTTCATCACCCTCGACCAGAAGTTCAAATCTAGAATCTTCCGATGGGGAGATGTTTAGTGCAGTCCTTGGGACTTTCATTCGTCTTCCTCTTCTCCAAATAGTTCACGCCTGCGAGTTTGTTCTCTGGCTTGCTGCTCAAGAATCTGCTCCCAGTCTCTGCCCTGTGCAGCCGCCTCGATGGACAGCGATGATATCCCTGCATCCATTGCCGCTTGGCTGGCCTTCACTTCCTTGAGTGGGTCGACCCAGCCGTATGAAGGCGGCACCCAGCGACTGCGGACGATGTGTTGTTTATTGGTCTCGAAATCCCGGATGGGAATCTCGCCCCTCAGCCATGCCTCCTCGATAACCATTTCATATACGGGGCGGCATAAATGGCCGACGATGTACTGCTGCCAGCGAGTGAAGACTCTCCGAGCCTCAAGAAGGGCAGCCCTTGCCGAGGAATAATTCGTCTGACTGAAGTCCTTGGCAACGAGTTCATATGGAAGACCGAGCGATGCACCAAGGCTGCGAAGGTGTCGCATGACGAAAGTATCAAAGCCGACAGAATTCGATGCACCCGGCGAAGAAAATGAGACACTTTCACCCGGAGCCATGTATTGAACCATTCCCGGTTCTAGCTCCTGAATTCGCTGAGCATTCAATGTCTCAGTCGAGGAATTTACAGCTGAGTTGTACGGGTCATCTCGTTCTACGAACATCGCAAAGCAAGCGGAAACTCGTTCTCTGACAAGGCTCGCCTCGATGAAACTGGAAACATCTTTGAAAGTTTGCAAGGCCGGAGCCAGCATCGGCTCGCCTCTGGTCTGACCGGGACGGGTTGAATTCATCAAGTGAAGGACTTGGGTATTTCCCTCGCTGTCTAGTGCTCGAATTCTGCGATGCTTGTTATCCTTCGCACGCTCGTAGATCCCATCCCCGGGGTGACTGATTCTGATCCAGTATGCGATCGGGTTGCCAAAGCGTCCGAGTTCCACGCCGCTCCGCCTGTTGAATTTGCCATTTGGCTGGTCGAAGTCACCCGGATATTCCAAGCGATCAGGTTCTATAATCTCCAAGGCCAGCGAGTAAGGCGAGGAGATCCTGTCAATGCGTACTGGCATGATTATGGATTCGCCATTTGCGACAAGGCTTCGCATGACAGAGGCCTGCATATCGTAGAAATTCATCCGTCTTGAGATGTCAGAATGCTCTGCCCATCTTTCCCATGCTAGCTCGCAGGCTCTTCGCACATCGTTGGCTTCTTCTTCTGTCATACCCAATGCCTTGGCATCAATTGCTGACTGAGGCCTGATGCCAGTGCCGACAACATTATCCACAAGCGAACCGACTACGCTGGCTGCGTGAGGATCGTTGCGAATCAGTTCCCGAGATCGCTCTCTGAGAATGGCAAGGTCCGGCAGCAGATCGTAGTCAGCTGAGCCACTGGTGACTTGCCAGTTGTTCGTCAGTCGATTAGATTTTGCTCCCCTGAAAGCCTCTCCGAACTGCTCCGAAGCCTTGCGGGCTGCACGTCTTTCGAGAGCAACCGAAGGAGCGAAGATGTCGAAGGCCCAATCGACCGCAGTCGCCAGACGTTCACGCATTTTCATTTTGCCCCCTTGAACCTGACATAGTTCGAGGAGCCTCCACTCTGCTCATTGGCCAGTTGAGTCATCAGCCTCTTCTCAAGGTCCATGAGTTGGCTGAGAGAATAATGAGACAATTGCCTGCCGCTGATTTCATACGACTGCACCGCTCCCCCATCCATGAGGGCATCGATTGCATCTCTAACCTTCTGAAGTCTGATGGTTGTTGTATTTGCCATGACAGCATTGTGGGCCACTTTGTTGAAGTTTACAGGGGTGGCATTATGTCAGGCGGAATGTGACAGACTCATGCAAGTGTCAGAATTTGCTGTGCAAGTATTGCCTGCTGCGGCACCCAGCCGTTGCCGATTGCAATTAACCGCTGCTTTCTTGTCGGGACTTTGCTGGTGAGCCGATGCACGGATCCGCATTCTGCTGGATCATTGTGCCACCACTCTCCAATTGAAAGTAAGGCGACCCATGCATCGAAGTTCTCAGCCGGCAGGGGGTCCAGTGAAGTCCAGCCGATAGGCCAGCCCATCAGCCACTCAACCCAGTCGGGATTCAATCGGGTGCCTTTTTTTCCTTTGCTTCTGTCCTGATATCCGAGTCTAGGTTCGTGAGCATTAGGGGTGGGCCAGATTGTTTCATAATTCTCATTATAGTCCACAGTGTCGGGCAGGGGGGAACTTCTTTTTCTAAGGTACCTAGGGCCGTAACCTGCTTTCCAATCACGAGACCGAGGGGTGGGCCAGACAATACCATCTCTTCCGAAGGTGCAAGGCTCCGGCTTCTCTAGCGGAAATAACTCCCCACTTACAATCGTACCCGAGATCGGTAAGATCTCCGGCCACGACTCGGACGTACTTTCTGATTCCCGGGACGTTTTCGAGAATAACTCTGCTTGGTCGAACTTCTTCGATAACTCGTTTCGTTTCCGGCCATTTGTTTCTGGGGTCGGCTGCTCCTCTTTGTTTGCCTGCGACCGAGAATCCTTGACAGGGGAACCCAGCAGAGATGACATCAACGATGCCATGCCACTCAGTAGCGTCGAAGGTGTCGATGTCATCCCAGATGGGGAACGCTTCGATGTGCCCCTCTTCTTGCCGTCGAAGTAAAACCTCTCGGCAGTACGGGTCGATTTCAACTGCAACGATTGTTCGGTGGTTATTAAATTGGCCTGCGAGAATTGATCCGCCAGCACCTGAGAACAAGTCCATGACATTTTTTGGCCTTTCGTTCATTTTAGATTCCAACTGTCTCGATGATTGTCTGTGTTTTCCCATGAACGATATCTCAAGCCGCAGCTCTTGCATCGATGATACCTGAGGCGGCCCTCTTTGCCGTACTGCCGATGCGACCTGCTGCCGCAGGTAGGGCATCGGATCGGCTCATATCCCACGACTTGCCATCGCTTCTCGTCAGCCATTTATCCAGCTCCTACCATTATTGTTTCCCCATTTTTTCTGTCTGATCTGCTCTGGCTGCGGTTGCTTCTCTGGGTTTTTTTCCAATGCGTAGACTGCGACCATGTCTGCGGCTGCTGTCGCATAGACCTCGCAATCCCACCAGTGATTCGCCGCAACTCCCGGCCTTGGAGTCCATTCCGACTTCGTTGCCCCGGTTTTCTTATTCTTGATAAATACCTTATGCTCACTCGTCACTTGCCGCAAATAGTCAGGCGTTATTGCATCATGCAAGTGCCACGCCCCATGTTCCCCGTCCTGAGCGGTCATCATTCGTGTGACCTTATCCTTGAAGTGGCTCGTGTCGATGTGGAACAGTCGGACGGATTTCTTGAGCGGGTCGCCTTGAACATTCCTGTCGATTTTAGCGGACCGGATCGGCACCCCTGAGATTGTCCTCTGGCCTTTGATCGGGCGGGCAACTTCCGGAAAGTTTCGGCAATATCGATAGACCTCATCAGTTCTGTAACCTGAGTCAATACAGGCCATGCGAACTCGGTGCCCATCGATGCTTCTGTTGATGACGACATCCGTCAAGTTTTCCAGCCCCGATTCAAGTCGACCGCATTCGATCAGCCATGACTCTTCGCCTGCACCCCAGCCTCTAATGACATAGTAAATTTCATTTTTCTGGATATCCACGCCAGCTGTCAGGACTCTCACGCCGGATGGTGCGGTCCCTCTGCTGTATGTCTTCGCACGATTTGCGAGTTCGTCGGCTTCAATCTTTTCGCTCTCTTCTTCAAAGATCCAGCCGAGCCACGAATTGACAAAGTTCATGAGGCTGCTCACAGAATCCTTAGACTCCAAGAACTTCGCAGCGACCTCGGAGAATGTTAGCCATGGCGAGTACAGCGAATGAATTCTATACCCACGATGGTGGCTGGCTTCTTCGCCTGCTTTCCAGTGTCCGGCCTTCAGCATCTCAGGTTTGTCGAGATCATTGATGCGTTCGTTGCAGTGGCTGCACTCGTACCATGCGAGACGTTCCTGTCGAATCTTTGCCGGGTCTCGTTCCTCTTCAGGAAACTTGACCTGTGAGAACTCAAGGGTCTGAAACTCTCCGCAGTGCGGGCAAGGCACATGGTATTGACGCTGATCGCTGCGTTCGTATTGCTGGAAGATGTAGCCATTGCGAGTGGTCGGTGTCGAGGTCAGGACGATCTTGCGATTCCAGAAGGTGCGGGTCCGTTCGACCATAAGATCGACAGGGCTTGCTTCCCTCCCTGAGAATGCTGGCCATTTGTCGACCTCATCACCGAGGACGTACCGCACTGGACGGCTGGCGAGGTCAGCGGGGGAATTAGATCCTGCGAGGTAAAGCATTGATCTAGAAAATCGCACCTCCTTGAGTTTGTTGTCGGTCTTCGATTCGCTGAGGTGTTGCGTGAGTTCTGGGCACGATTCGATCATAGGCCGAATGCGTCGTTGTCCAATTTGAACGGCATCTTCTTCACGAGGCATGACCAAGAGCGTCGCCCCGGGATCCTCGGCCACTGCGAAGGCGATCATATTGAGAATGCTCTCTGTCTTTCCGACCTGAGTGGAGGCCATGAAGGTCAACTGCTCCACACTGGGATCGCTGAATGAGTCGAGGATCTCCCGGAGGTAGGGCGTGCGATCAGTGTTCCAGCGGCCCGGCTCTGCTGAAGTGAGGGGGTGGAGAATCCTGTGGCGGTCAGCCCATTCGCTGGCAGTGAGGTCGTCGGGCGGGGTCCACGCCTGTCGCTCTCTGTCGGTCCATTCGACTAAACTCTCAGGGAACTTGAAGTCTGCCAAACTCGCCCCTTAAAACGGAACTCCTGATGGTGGCTGATCAATTGCGGCTGCGGCTGGCTGCGACTTCGTTCTATGTATGAACGACGCTTTGATCTTGAGTTCGCTGCGATTCCCGCCATCTTTGCTTTTCCATTCTGAGTAGGCCAGCCGACCCTCGATGATCACCTCCTCTTTTTTTTCTAACCTCTGGGCTGCTTCAGCTGCTCTGTTCCAGCATTCAACATTCACCCATTCCGTTCCCCATTCTGTGACGTTTCCTTGCTCGTCTTTTTTTTTCGCATAGTTCTGATGGACTCGAAGTGTGCAGACTGAAGATTCGCCGACCTTTTTGACTTCTCCGACCTGATGCACTTTTGCGGAGAATAATACGCTGTTGATTCTGATGTTGTACTCGATTCTTCTAAGACTTAAAGAAGAAGAGGGACCGACCAATGCGGCTGATCGGCTACCCCCCCGGCTGGGGAACATCCCCGGCCTCAGAGACAAATTCAGCGACGAGTCTGATGAGGTTATCCTCTGAGATGTTGTAGATCATTCGGACCATATCGACCGAGCCTTTCGCTCTGGCTTTCGACAATTCTGCCTCCACGACAACAGCTGCAAGAGCCTCGATTACTTTGTGCGGTGGCTTTTTGGTGTGCCCATTTTTCCCACCATCGTGCTGCTTTTGATTCATGCTGATATCATACGACTATTCTTAGCAGAGTGGGGGACGCACCTGAATGATCTCTGAACACTTGGGCAACTTATGCGGAATCTTTCAATCCTCATGAGGCCGAGCGAAGTGATCCCTCAGACTATGGAAAGCGGAGCGAAGGATGCCCTGTATCTCTGATTCTCTCGTCACTGGGGACAGCCTCGGAGCAAGTTGTGCAGCCAAGGATTCGAGTGCCGTTGTCAACTCGCTGATTCTCATGGCCATCATTGTATCGACTGCATTTCTGTCGATGAGGCTGCCCTGCAACGCTTTGAGATTGATGCCTTCCTTGAGTGCCTTGAATTTCCTGTACAATTGCTGATAGTCACGAGGGTCAGCATCTCCTGAGTCAAGGCTGTCTTCCATTGCAGGTCTCAGAACTGTTCGCCTGACTCGTTTCATCTCTTTTGCCCATTCTCGGACGACTTCAACATCCCAGCCCGTTCCGTCATTCAACTCATCAATTCCCCATTTGTCAGTCCGCCATCGATAGATTGTTGACTTCGCAATTCCCAGTCTGGCTGCAAGTTCCTCGATGGTTGCGGCTCTATCCTTCTTTTCCAAGTTCATATCCTGTTTTTAATGCCCAGCAGAGCAGGACGGTTGTAAATATCGTCATCAACACGGCGACGAGTTCATCGTATTCAGGATTGACCGTCAGCACGTTCGTCGTCAACACTTCAAATGGAACAGTGGTGCGATCGCCTCCCGGTCCTTCGATGTGAACTGCCACCACTGGCCATCCCTTTGTGCTGATCGTCGCTTCCCCAGTTTCAACGGCGTGACTTGTGCAGCCGCACATTAATATCAAAAATAGAAATTTCATCCGGTTCCTTCCTGATAACTCTCGATCTTTTCTCTGATCTTCTTGATTGCATCGTTTCTCTCAATGTTATCCCTGTCGCTTTCCAAGAAGACGGCCTCTTCATATTCATCGATCTCTTTTTCAAGTTCTTCTACTCGAATCACAAAAAGATCTGCCTCCATCGGTCTTTCCAATTCAGCGTCTAGGCTCTCAATTGCATCGTCCAACAGGTCGAACTCTTGATCTCTGCGTTCCCACAAAGTTTCTTCAGCGTCCCGCAAATCCAGATCTTTTTTCCACGACTCTGTCATGGCCTCACCGCCTTCTCGCCTGTTAGGCTTTCCCACCGCTCAACAATTACATCGCAGTAGCCGGGGGAAATCTCCATGCTGTAGCATTTACGGCCTAGGTTCTCAGCGGCGATCAGCGTGGTGCCGCTGCCCAGAAATGGGTCGTAGACTCGATCCATCTCATCAGTCAATGCCAAGATGAAGAACTCAGGGATGCCTACAGGAAATGCGGCACTGTGCCCCACTACCCTCGCACCCCCCATATTTGGAAGAACATTTGATGGGTATGCCATCCCTGTAAAATGGTTGACTGTACTCATTATTGAGTTGCCGACCCCTTGAGCACCGCCGATCATTTTTCCTGCTGCCTTTTGGTCTACATATTTGAAACAACGGTCAGATTTGTGGCTTACTTTATCCGGGTAGAATTTGTAACGGATGTCCGTCGCAAAATGGTACACGGACTCCCAGCCATTTTTGAATCTCCGACTTGTATTTGGGTTTACTGGTAAAGCGGGCCGAGGCCAACAATACTCATCAATCCATTTCCACCCCCACTCATCAATGTGTTGTAGAACAAGCCTTTTGACGTATGACTGCTTACAGCCATCGCTCGATGCCTCTTTGATGTTCAATATCCATGATCCGGATTTGTGGAGATGCCTCTGGACTGCTCTTTGCACGGGAAAAAACCAACTGACGTATTTTTTAGGCTGTATGGGCTTGAATCCGCTGCTTTCATCGTATTTTCTTTGTGACGCATAAGGTGGAGATGTGACTGCGAGATTCATCAATTCATTCTCCATCAGCTGCTCGACATCCTCCGCCTTCGTCGAGTCGCCGCAGAGCAAGCGATGGCGTGACTTGACTCGGAGGCTACCCATTCCGCACCGCCTTCTCGCCTGTCAGGCTTTCCCACCGCTCAACAATTACATCGCAGTAGCCGGGGTCGATTTCTAACCCGTAGCACTTGCGGCCTAGATTCTCAGCGGCGATCATTGTTGTGCCACTGCCCAGAAATGGGTCGTAGACATCCCCCCGATGGTTCCTGATCGGCCTCTCCATGCACTCTGATGGCTTTTCTGTGGGATGCCCCCTTTTATGTTCCCTTCGAGAATCCACCTCCCAGATCGTCGTCTGGGATTTTCCGCCAATCCATTCAGCATTGCCCTTGTCTCTGATGCAGTACCACAACGGCTCAAATTGGTGATGGTACAATCCAAGACGGGAAACCTGCTCATCATTTATACCATACACCAGTGGTGGGTAATTCGACTTCACCCAGACAATCATACATCGAGGCTTCAATCCTTTAGACTCCAGCGAAGTGCGAACCACCCCGCTGAATTCACTAGCATGGTAAACATAGGCAACATCCCCATCGAAGAGTTCCCATGCATCAGACCAGTCTGCAATGTGATCATTTAGCACCCTGCCAAGAGCCTTTGATCGATGCCGCCTTGATGGATCGTAGTTCACCCCATAAGGCGGGTCCGTCACCATCAACTCAGCAACTTTTCCATCCATCAGCCGCTCTACATCCTCCGCCTTCGTCGAGTCGCCGCAGAGCAAGCGATGGCGGGACTTGAGTTGGAGGCTACCCATCGCAGCACTGCTCGCCGACTCTGGCGGGGTCGTAATCCTGTTTCTTGCCGCAAGCATCGCATTCCAAATATGCTCCGAAGAGGATCAGGTCGCCCAGCTGGGTGACTGGTTCCTTTGGAATTTCTGGCAATAGTGGCTCTGGCTTTTCGTCAAGGTCTCCGAGGTCAATCTCAACCTTCAGCAGTTCGTTGAGTTCTTCGTCGTTCCAGCCGAGATCGCCGAGGTCGTCAACGTCAAGCGATGCCATTGCGTCTGCTAGGCTTGCCGTGTCGAACTCGCTGAGATCTGCGGTGCGGTTGTCAGTAATTGCGAAAAGTTTTGCAGTCGCATCATCGTCATCGTCTGCGTTGACCACTGCGATCTGATCCCAGCCGAGGTCGATGGCAGCCTGCAACCGGGCATTCCCAGCGATGACAATTCCATTTCGAACGACGATGGGAACTCGCTGGCCAAATCGGTCAAGGCTATTCGTCACGGCTTGAATGGATCGCTTGTCGTGCAGGCGTAGATTCTGCGGATCCTGCGAAAGCGTCTCGATGGCAATCTTGAGGTTTTCGAGGTCTGGATGAACTTTGTCCATACTTTTTTTTTCTAGGGCACATCGAGATCTTTGCATTCTATCGCTCAGACTGCGAATGCCTGACCATGCTAGGATTAGACGACCCAGCTGAATCAATTCAGCATTACTTTTTGCATTCTAGAAAAGCGATGTCGAATTCTTTGTTTCTTGTGGTCTGCTGAACTGAGGAAGAAGACCCCTCAGGAAGGACCCATAAAGGCCTCAGGGCAGGCATGACCCAGAACACTCGGGGCATTGCCCGGCAGCCTTAGAAGGCCACACAGGCGGTCAGTTCTGGTCAATGGTGACAATAATCGGGGCATTCTCTCCCATATAGGCTCCAGCGATGTTGTACTCCAGCCATTCGTAAGATTCAGCGACGGTCATGCCGCTGGCCATCAAGTTCTTCAAGATGATCGACTCTGAGTAAACAGCGAGGTACTTCCCGAACTGGCCGCCGATCCCAATGAGTGCTGAGTCGTGGCCCTCGATAGTCACAGCCTTCGGATTCAAGACTTTGAGATTTTCCAATATCGAACCCATGTTACTTCCCCGCCCCCATGAATGATTCCGGACTCTTCGCCGAGACTCTCGACTTCTTAACGACCACGCCTGTCGGGATCACGGTGCAGCCTCCCCAGTCGCCATCCTTTGATCTGCTGTCTGCCAGTACAATCTTGTCCGCACCATCGAACACGAGCCAACCGACGGTCACACACGTCGCCGGGGTCATGCCTGTCGGAGATTCATCTTGCCAAGTGGCATCGCTTTTAATGTCGAGCCACTCGACGACGTACAATTGTGGCCTTTGTTTTTTTTGAGACTTCACGAGCCGCAGCCATCTGGAGTTCAGAGTTCTGGCAAGTTTTCGAGGTAGCCGATTCCGTTGCAAGTGGTGCAGACTTCTCTGGCCTTCAGATCTCTAAACCCGACTCGCTTGCACTCATTGCAGTCAGTTACTGATCCAGCGAGGGGGCGAGGAACCGCCAAGGTAACGCCGTCAACTTCCCTGCCTCTGGCGACGACTATCTTAACCAGAACAGTCCCGCTGTTTTTTGTTTCAAACTCTGAGAGTTTATTAGACTTCACTAGGCTGGCATCGGGATTGCCGATGTCGACCGCACCAAGCAGGCGATTGCTTACAGACTCAATAGATTCGGAGCCGAACAAATTGAGAACCGATTGATGTACGTGTAAATTGAATTTGTTTATCACTCTGACCTTTTTTTTAATCTGTCACCTTTGCCGATGATGGCCGTCGAATCTATCGTTCACTCTGCTAGGCTTGAAGCCTTCGAGCAAACTCTCGGCATTGACTGTATCTGTTTTTCAGTGCTGCTCTTAAATGTCTAAAGCAGGCTCGCTCAGCCTCGCCTCTGCTGCGACAGAGTAGGACCGGGACGTTGTTCAAAGTTGAATGCAGCCCTGCGAGAACCTGCTCGGGTGTCATTCGACCCCGCCAGCCGCCAATCTCCATGTGGGAATAATCCGCCTCAACGATGACAAGAGGCCTCTCGACTACGCCGACCATCTTGCCGATCTGAGTGCGGAACCGCTCCCGCTCCCGGCCTTGACACGCCACGAAGTCAGACAGGCTCTTGCGTTCGACAGCCGCCAAGTGCGGATCGATCTCAAGGCAGTAGTCTCCGAATTTTACAGTGCCGACCCTTTTCTGCAACTCACCGAAGCAGCTGGCGAAGTTCCAAGGATTCTGCTCTCTGGTGTCGACAAGTATGCTCAGCAGGCTGTCCGGCATAGCAGATGGCCAGCCGTTGACACGTTTGACTCTTTGACGCTTTGATTGTTTGCTCATTTCTACAAAATCGGTTCTATCCATCAGTGTCGTGTGCTTATTAAATTTACTCTTAATCAGTGTCAAGAGTGTCAAGAGTGTCAAAAGGTAGTAAGTATAAGGGCTAGAACCGTGACACGGTTATGACACAGCTGACACAGGCCACTCGTGAGATGCCCCAGTGTGCTTGATTTTCACATCAATCCATACTCTCTGGCCGTTTCGCCGCTCGTCCCTAAGCCATGACCTTTCCTCGATCAGCCTACGCCCAAAGTTGTTTTTATTCATGCTGTGATGCCCGGAGGCTCGACACCAGTCTTGATACCTGCTGAACATCGAGGTCTTCGTCTCAAAGTAGCCGACATCGTCCTCGACATTCTCCTCAAGGAATTGACCGAGGATATCCTCTTGCCGGCGGTAATCCTTCACTGCCTCAGTGATTCGCATCGGGATCGAAGGCTCTGGCATATCGCAGACGAGGAGTTCGCTCGCCGCTCTCACCATGTGCCGCAGTATTCCCTCAGACTCTTCAGAATAAAACAGCTCCCAAATGGCATCGACACATTGCTCTCTGGCGATTCTGGCCTCGAACTCGACGAAGCGGACCCTATCCCACATGCCCTCACTGGTATCGTTTATTCTCAATTTTTCATTAGTTGCGATGACGAGAGTGCATTGTGGCTTCCATTTGACCTTTGTATTCTGGTGCAGCCGCCTGTCCTTGTTGCTGGCTCCGCCTGTCAGACTTTTGATCCTGCCGTCGTCAATGGCCATCCCTCTGCTAGGTTCCTCAGCGAAGACTGCCCGCTTGAACATCATGGCGTTCCATCCCCCGTTTGGAGAATCCCCTCCTGCATTCTTGTTTGATATGAAGACCTCGATGGGGACCGTCTCGCCATACCCCTCATGGTCGCCTTCTTTGCCGAGTATCAATTCGATGGTTTCTGAAAATGCGGTCTTGCCGTTTCGCCCTTTGCCCCAGCATTGAAGAAACCCCCTGAAAGGTTTCCCGATCAGGAAAGTCCCCATCATCGTTTTCATGTAGTCCCCGATGCTGGAGTCAGGGAACCACGTCGACCATGCTGCATCCCATCGCCTGCATTCAGCAGCCTCGACGAAGTCCACAGGAAGAATCTGAACGAATTTATATTCTGGGGAGTGCGGTAGAAGTTTCTGAGACCTGAGATCGATCACCCCATTGCTCGCATTAATGAGTTCCGGGTGTGCATGATCGCCCAACTCGTGGAATTGAACTGTGAGATCTGCCTGCAAGATGGTTAATGCGTTGCGAATAGGCGGCAAGCCTAGAATCCTTTTAGCGTTTCTAATTTGCCCTTGTGTCAGTCCTCTGCCCATCAACTCGTTGAAATGCTCCTCAAGGATCTGCGATGCAGTTGACAGGACATCTGAATGATTCCCTGTGAACAGTTTGCCATTCCAGATTCGCCAGCTGCCGGGCAGTCCTTCGGCGTAGATCACTGACCCCATGAACCTCTGCCGCAGTCTTCGACGCGAGTTTCAGCTCGTCATCATTTAGGCCAGACTCATCCGCAGTGAA
>JACKQG010003742.1_pt1 | contig 18309 bp, 18 predicted proteins | sample 8237621 | NCBI WGS metagenome assembly JACKQG01 (sample SAMN15677084, study PRJNA649215) | marine metagenome | biome: marine; feature: Black Sea; material: saline water; isolation source: suspended particulate matter (SPM) from the Black Sea western gyre | collected 2013-06-09/2013-06-10 | depth... | reverse complement strand
ACACCATTATCTAATGATTCCTGAATCATAATTTTCTCTCCAATATGTTTTGATTATTTTTACTGTAACAGTAATCTCTTCTAACATTTTTTTGATGTCAAAAATGTGCTGATATTTCCTCGCTTTACTATTTAAATTTCTTTGATTAACAGGCAAAAAATATGCCATTTAATTTCACCATCATTTACGATTGATAACATTTTGTTTTTTTATTAGTAACATCAAATTTTAAATATTAACTTGCTCTTAATATGATTCAAAATTACATAATGATGTTTCAAAATGAAAAATTTTTGTGATTAGTCTGCTATTCGAAGTTTATAACAATAATTATAAACTTGCTCTGAAACTCAAAACTTCAATTTTATACAACCCTGTTTTAAAAATCAACAAATACAATATGAAATTTCATTATTTCACATTGAAATATCAATTGTATATTCAGGAAAAACCTTTTTGAAATTAAGTAATTTTTCCAAAATAATATAAATATTCATAAGATCGATCCGTAATTTCAATAAAAACAACACAGAATAAAATGTTTAAATGATACACATTATTTTATTAAATCAAAAGAATCATTTAATGGTACAATGTTTGTCATGTCATTAAAAGAATATACGTTTGATTAATTTTTTAGAAATGTGAAGTGGAGTGGTATGAGGTCAGTGTAAAAATCTTAATTGTACTAATGGTTATATTTCATATTTGTGGATATGCAGCTGAGAACCGGGAGACGAATGAAAATTTGAATGTAGTATTAGTTTCCAGTAATATCCGGAATGCTGAAGCGATAGCTGGTGCTGCCAGGCAAGATGCTGTTACAGTTGTTTATGATTTTGAAAGAACAAATTTGTTTGAAATTTATCTCACTTTAATAGAATTGACAGATTGGGATTTAGAAGTGAAGACCGGTTCCAGCAATTTATCAACTCCAATAAATTTTTCTCAACTGATAAAAACCCCCATTTATTTTTAATAATATTGCGATGTTAATTAATTTTAGCATTGCACCACGTCCGCTGGTCGATGCCCCTCTACCAGCGGCGTGGAATTTTATTAATCTCTCTATAATTTCTTCCCATTTGCCACGCAGAACTTTCAAATTGAAAAACAAAGTTTTTATTTTGAAAAATATTTACCTGAATTATTGGTTTGCACCACATTATTTTCAGGTGAATACAAACTCACACGGAGATAATTGCATTTTTTTTAATGCTGGCATCATTATTGAGTATATAATTTATTGAATAAATATATAGGAAAACCCAATTTATCCTATATTCATTTACCGTGATTAATCATCAATAATATCTTAATTTACAGTAAGATATAATTTTTGATAATATTTATTTCAATTAAAATTTAAACAGAGTGATGAGATTATAATCTTCTTAGTTTTTCAATTTGAAATGATGGGTTTAATCTGCAATGGTTAAAATAGTTTAGAGGAAAAAGCCATATGACCTGTGAAAAATGCAGCAATAAAAATCCTGCGGAAGCCTCCTACTGTACTCAATGTGGAGCGCTATTGGGATGGATATGTGATTGTTCCTTCATAAATAAGCAGGAGTACAAATTTTGTGGAGGTTGTGGGATATTGTTAAGTGAGAAAACTGCTAAAAGCAATTCATCCAAAAATATTGATTCCATTTGCCATCAATATAGCAGCACACAAATTTCTGACCTTATACAAGAAAGTATTTTCTTTAGAGCCGGGAGCGAAGAAAAATTGGATCAATCAGATATTGATAATATTTTTTTAAATGATAAAGAAACAAATGGATAATCATTTTTCTTAAGGAACGAAAAATGGCAAAGATAGAAGATCAAAAACTGGTTAAAGAGCTTTTAGATAAAGGAATGGTTACTAAAGAAAAATTAGTAAAAATTCAAGAAGTAGCTAAAGGCACGCTTGAATCAGACGGAATAACAAAAACACTGTTAAAATTTCTTGAAATTAATGAGAATAAATTAGCTGAAATCATTTCTACTACTTTTAATGCTCCATTGATAAGGGAGATGAATGGATTATCATCCGTTAAAGTTCCCGGCTTAACAAAAAATGACTTTCTTCAAAGATTCAAAATGCTGCCAATTATTATTGATAACAATGAATTAACCCTGGCAACAATAAATCCGCCCTACCAGAACAATGTTGAACTTATAAAAAGCATGACTAAACTCCATGTCGTACCGGTAATTATAACTGCATCAGATTATGACCGTCTTGTGGAATTTAATAATACAAATATCAAAACACCAAATAAGATCGAAATAGATTTTGAATTAATAGACGTAACAAAGCGTGGCGAAAAATGGGCTCGTGAATCGGAAAATTCAGGATCATTACCCGCTGCCGCCAGTGTATTTGATAAAATAATCGAAACCGCGTTAAACTCTAATACAAGTGATATTCATTTTGAAATAAAAAAAACAGGATTTTCGAATGTAAGATTTAGATTAAATGGTGTTTTGCATAGAGTCGTAACACTTCCTCAAAGCTATTCAAAATCTCTCCCAGGAGTGATAAAACAATCGAGTCCCACCGGTTCTTTTGATAATAAAATTTTGCAGGAAAGTCATAAGGTTTTTGAAATTCATGGGCAAAAAATCAACATTAGGGTTAATAGCATCATAACCAGTTATGGTGAAAAAATTATCATTCGTTTGTTGAAAAAGCACCTTCACATAATGTCTCTTAAACAACTTGGGTTATCTTTGCATGATCTTCAGAAATTTAAACAACTGTTAACATATCCTGATGCTATAATTCTATTTGTAGGGCCATCATGCTGTGGCAAAACAACTACAATGTATTCAGCATTAAATGAATTGAGCCATGATTCCTTAAACATCTCCACTGTTGAAAATCCAATTGAATGCCTGATTGAGGGTATCAATCAAACATCTGTTGACCAAATAAGAAAACACAGTATTTCAGATACAATTAAAGCGTTCTTTCACCATGATGTGGATATATTATCAATTGGTGAAATAAGAGAAAAAGAGGAGGCTGAACTTTTAATAGAAGCAGGACTAACAGGAATGGCAGCCTATTCCACCCTGCAGTCTTCAAATGCAATTAAATCGCTATCCCGGTTAAAAAACCTTGGCGTAAAATACAATGAGTTAGCGCTTGTGCTGCGTGGTATAATAGCACAACGACTTGTGAGAAAAATTTGTCCCCATTGTTCTGAAAAATACGAGCCGGATAAAAATAATTTAGAAAATGCAGGCTTAACGAATCTTCCGTCCGATTTCTATTTAAAGCGAGGCAAAGGATGCAAGGCATGTTTAGGAACCGGATATACGGAGAGAATTCCGCTTTTTGAAATTTTATTAATAAACGATCGCATAGGTTCACTTATTCATCAGGGTAGTCCCTATGACGAGTTGGTGTTAGAAGCAGAGAAATCCGGTTTCACTAACATGCGTTATGACGGATTGAGAAAGGCTTTAGCTGGTATCACAACATTAGATGAAGTTCTCAGAGTAACTTGATTATTATTACAGACATTTGAGTATAAAAAATGTATTTTGAGGTGTCATGATGGAATTAAATTTTATAAGTAAAAATGAGGAGACAAAAACTCCGGAAAAATTGAAAACACCATACAATAATGAGAAGACGACAACTCCAGAAAAATTGAAAACACCCCACAATTTTGAAAAAACTGCACTCATCATCGATGATTCAAAAGTGAATCAAATGTTACTTGATGTTATTCTTCGATCCATGGGTTACAAGACATTTCATGCGGATGATGGTGAGAATGGTCTCAACCAATTTGATTCTGTTAAGCCAACAATTACGTTTTTAGATATTGTGATGCCTAAAAAAACTGGGTTAGAAGTTCTGAAAGAGATAAAGTTTTGTAATCCTAAAGCAATGGTTATTATGGTGAGCTCGTTCACTACAAAAGAAAATATTCACGAGGCAAAAAGATCAGAGGCCGATGGATTCCTGAAAAAACCTATATCAAAAGAGAAAATTCAACAAGTTGTACAGTTAGTTGAAAACAAATTAAAATTAACACCTGTATAAATTTAAGACTTTGTTTTCACAAATAATGCACAACGCACAAGTTGCAAGTGGCAGTAGCAGTGGCAGTAAAAATCGCCCATCCTTTATACTAATGTGAAAGTGGTTTTGAGATTTTATTCTTTTATAAATTCACCTAAGTCCACTCTTAAAAAGAGAGGATTTAAGGATGAAATCTCAAAACCACTTTGAGATAAGTATAACTTTAGTTCACTTCAGGCACTTTAGTTCACTTTAAGTACTTCATTTTTATTCATATCGCTTAAAAATATGAAATCCCATCTTTGTTTGTACAACATCACTGGTCTCACCAACTTTTAATTTGCTCAAAGTACTATCCAATTCAGGCATCAAATCTCCTTTACTGATAATACCAAGGTCTCCGCCTTTATCAGCGTTGGGTCCTTTTGATCTATCTTTTGCTAATTGGCGAAAATCAGAGCCTTTATCCAGCAAGGATTTAATTTCCTTTGCTTCTGCTTCTGTGTGCACTAAAATATGATAGGCTCTGAGGTTATACCCTTCAATCGTAAAACGTGAATCACTTAAAGAGGGCTTCCAAATATATCCCACCATTTGAACAGCGACCCAATTACCCTGCTCCGCTAAACCAATAACTTTTGTCCCTTGTGGCAATTTACAAATTACCGTGCCATTGGGCGACAATCTTAAATTTTCCGATTCTAGTTTAATATACAACTCATCACCCTGTTTAATTTCCAGCTGCCCAAAAACGTTAACGACAGTTAAAAACAAAACAAAGATTACTAACATTGTACTCAATCGTTTCATTTTTCTTTCCTCCGGATGTGCTTTATTTTGAAATAAGTTTAATGTAAAAATTTATTAACAATCTCCATTCGTGGTATCCCATTTCTTCCGCCCAACTGTGTGCATTTAATTGCAGCAACAGCGCTGGAAAATTTTAAAATTTCCGGCAACTGCCAATTCTTTAACAAGCCGGCAATAAAAGCCCCATGAAAAACATCGCCGGCGCCCGTTGTATCAACAACCTGAACCTGAAAAGCCGGCTGAAAGTAAGAGCCGGTTTTATCGGCACCATAACAACCTTTTTCTCCACATGTTACGACTGCTGCTTTTGCCCCGAAATCCAATAGCTGTTGAACCGCATCACGATAATTTTTCGTGTTTAAATATTTAAAACAAAAACTTTGGGAAACAACAGGATAATCAACTAATTTTAATAACTCATCCATTCTTCTCCTGGGACTACCTGCATCCAGCACTATTTGAGTCCCGTTTTTCTTTGCCCATTCAATGGCATGAAAAACACTGTCTGTGTCCCTGCCATCTATCAACAGGTATTTTGCGGATTTAACAAAATCAAAAAAAAGATCATTCTCAGTTACAGGGAGATAATTATTACCGTTTAAAACAATCGACCGTTTGCCGCTGTCCTGATCGATCCAGATGAAAGCTTTATTGGTTGGCATTTTATTATCGAAAATAATGCCTGATGTGTTTACACCTTCATCAGCAAACTGCTGCAAAACAAATCTGCCATCCCTATCATCACCTATTTTACCGGTAAAACCGGTACTAAAACCTAACCTTGCTAAAGTTACCAATGCCGTGGCAACCGGTCCGCCTCCCTGGTATGAAAATTCTACAGTTTCGGTTTTCTCATCCAATTTTGGATATTTTGGGACGATACACAAATAATCTGCTGCGCAAATTCCAAAACCGATACAATCGTAATTTTTAGCCATTTATATTTTTTATTAATAAAATAATTGCTAACAAAATGATTTAAGATCAAGGTCGAGATCGAGATCAAGAAAAAATCTAATCTTTCTTAATCTTGATCCCTGTGCTCGAAGAGTATTGATCTTTTTTATTGCATGATTTATCGTTAATTGACCTATCATTACTGGTTATAAGAATTCTGATTTGTCCAGTTTACGTTTCAATCTTTTCATTAACAATTTTTAAAATATTCTGTTGCAACTCCGTCGCTTGTGCAATTAAACTTTCGACTTCGGTTTTCATTTTATTCACGAAATCAACATCCTTTATTCCGGGAAGATTAATTTTCACATTCAATCCTGCTCCACCCACAGCAGCTTTAGCCATTAAAGAAGCAACACCCGCATCACTGGCAGCATTTTCATTGCCATTATCAGCGACTATCTTCGTCAATTTTAAAACTTCAATTGAATTTTTCATCACATCGAGTGGCACCAAACAGGCATTTTTTGTAGCTTCTTCGATTGCTTTATCCCGGGCTTCTTTCTGTTCATCGGTTTTTTTCTTTTTGCCAAAAGCTGACATCAAATCATTGAATGCATCCGTATCTCTGTCAACCAGGCGCAACAATTCGTCTTTTATAGCTTGTGCCTGAACAGCGACATCTTTCATCTCTTCCCAATTAGCTTTATATTCTTTTTTGCCCACGGTTAAATTTGCCACCATTCCTGTGAGTGCTGAACCCAATGCACCAGCAAGCGCAGCAACGCTGCCACCGCCCGGCGCTGGAGAGTCTGATGACAATTCATTCGCAAAATCACGCAGATCTTTTTTGACCAACGGCCCTTTGGTTTCTCTAACCTGGTATTCGATTATTTTTTTCTGCGCATCAAATTCGGTCAAATCACGCAAGCCCAAAGATTGAGCAGCAGCTATGATTATTTCTTCTTCCGGAACACCCGGCGATTTACCTTGTTTCAATAAATAGTAACGTCCCGCATCTAAAATTGCCTGGATAGGAATTAATCCAATCAGTTCACTCCCGGTAACACGAAGCCCTCTTTTTTCAGCTTCTTCGCACACGACATCAAAAGCAATATGCGGCGGTGTAATTTTATAATTAATTAAATTTATAGAAACCTGCGCCTGGTTATATTCATCGATGTACCAACCAACAGCCCGCGTTGCTTTTAATCTGCCCGGCGCTTTAATCGGCACGCCATTTTCATCGCGAACAAATTTTCCGTTGGCATCCCGTTTATTTCTGCCGGCTTCACGAATTGTCATCGCGATATCGTGGGCTAACTTTCTGTCTCTTGTGTTCAAATTAACATTATAGGCAATTAAAAATTCACGAGCGCCCATCACAGTAGCGCCTGATTTTGCGTTAAACTTCGCTTCACCAAAATCCGGTTTCCATTGCGGGTCTTTCAGTTTCTCTTCCAATCCTTCATATTCACCTTTTCGAATATCTGCCAGGCTGTTTCTTTCCGGGCAAGTAGCTGCCTCTTCATAAAGATAGATTGGGATTTCAAGTTCCCTGGCAACCCTCTCCCCCACTTCTTTGGCGATCTCAACACAGTCTTCCATTGTTACCCCGGAAACAGGGACAAACGGACAAACATCAGTAGCACCCATTCTGGCGTGCGCTCCCTGGTGTTGGCTCATATCGATTAATTCCGAAGCTTTTTTTAACGCTTTAAAAGCAGCTTCCTTTACACCCTCCGGCGAACCAATAAAAGTGACTACCGTTCGATTTGTATCAGCGCCAGGATCAACATCCAATAATTTTACTTCATCAGTATCACTTATTTCATTCGTAATTGTATCGATTATATTTTGATCGCGTCCCTCGCTGAAATTTGGAACACATTCTATTAGTTTTAGCATGCTGATTTCCTTTTCGGTTTTATTTGCTTCTGCCATGTGTGTTCGCTATCTATAATCCGGTCTAAACTTTTTTCCCTGACATGATGAAGTTCTTCATCAAAGGGCTTATCTTTGATATACTTAGCAAATTCTATCATATCCATCTGTTTTTTCTTATCCTGAATAATTCTTTCACCGCAAAGTCGCCAAGACGCAAAGGATTATAAGATAATCGAGTTGGCCAATATCAGAATAATTTTCATTTAAGTAGTTTATCGATTATTTATTAAACCCCAAATATTCATTACTTTGCGTCTCTGCGTCTTTGCGGTGAATTTTTATGCCTGTACAGTTACATTATAGCAATTAAGGAAATACAGACTGTGAATAATCCGGGTTATATGATTAATCTTACATCGAAATGCTATTTATCTCACCAAAAACAACTCCAGCTGCCTCGGCGATAAAAACTCACACCCATCTTCTGTCACAACAACCTCTTCCTCAACCGTAGCAACGCCATAACCGTCACACGTTACACGAGGCTCAATCGTATAAACCTGCCCCGGTTCAATTTTCAAATAAGGTAACTTACCATATTTTTCCCATTTTGGAAATAATCCGCCAGCGCCATCGTGCGCTTCTCTCCCCACCTGGTGCCCTAATCCATGAGGGAATTCATCATACCCTTGTGAAATAATGTGCTGACGGGCGATTTCATCAACTTTCCATCCTTCAACACCCGGCTTTAAAAATTCTGCCACTTTGGTGATCGCATCTCTCACTGTAGTAAAGGCTTTTTTCACTTCTGCGGGAGCTTCGGTTTCATTATCACGCATAAAGTACCACGTTCGCTGTAAATCGGAAACATAATCGTTTATCTTAACGCCAAAGTCCATATTCATAATATGCCCCGGCTCTGTTTTACGATCAGTTGGGCCATAATGCGCTCCGGCAGTATCCGGTCCGGTAAAAACAGAGGGACAATGTGACGAATCCCAGGATAAGCCGATTCCTCTCTTTTTCACATCATCAAGCATAAACCGGGCGATTTCCTTTTCAGTTAAACCGGGTTTTAAAATCTTTGAAACGCTATTAAAAATATCAACCGTTACGTCAACTGCTTTTTTCATCCGTTGAATTTCAGCAGAAGATTTTCTTCCTCTCACCGCCGATATAATTTCTTCGGAAGACACAAATCTATCTTTATAGGGAGTATTTTTTAAATATTCTTGCAGCAGTAAATACATACCATAAGTAAGTCCATCTGACATAAAATCATTAGTTGAAAAATTAACAGCAATTTTTGGGGGATTCAATTCAGAAATTTCCCGGATGAGATTTTCCCGGATTGAAGTTTTGTAGCTGACTACTTTGTCATAAGCATCCTTTTCACCAATGGCTGCATGATCCAGATTTCCTACTATTGCCACAGTCTTTCCGGCTGCAGATATCAAAAAAGCAGATTGCCAAGTGCAATGTGCATCTAATATCAGCGGTAAACATGGATCAGGCAATGTGTGGCTTTCCCGAACAAACGTTAACCAGAGATCAATATTTTTTTCTTTCAATATTCCAATTGCTTGCTGGATTTTTTCTTTGATCATATTCTTTACTGAATTTTATTGATTCAAAATAACATTTAAAATTAAAACCAACGGATAGAAACAACCCAACGGATGAAAATAATGGTACGGCTGTGAGATGGAACTTATTTTTAAAGATTTGACATACGACCTGATTGGATGTTTCTTTCATAAACCCACGCATAGAAACAATCTTTTGGCAGATTTCACTATTGATTGATCCATTTATGACGGCTTTTTATAATAGAGTATTTCGACACTGGAGAATTCGCCGAAGTTGAATCCAACGGATGACTATAGTTAAAAAATATCCGTTGGGTTGTTTCTATCCGTTGGTTTCACTTTAAATCCGCTATCAAAAAAGAAACCGAGAATTTAAAATCTAAAAACTCGGTTTCTTTAATATTTGGATATCTAATTTTTCACTATAATTTTGTTTCAGCAACAGCTTTCTTCACTGCTTCAAGTGAATTTGCCAACATATTTTTTTCTTCATCAATCAATTTAATTTCAACCACTTTTTCAACACCACCGCTGCCAATTATAACCGGCACGCCAATGTAATATCCATCAATTCCATATTCGCCTTCAAGCAAAGCCGCACATGGTAAAACTCGTTTCTTATCTTTCAAATAAGCTTCTGCCATTTCAATGGCGCTTAACGCGGGACTGAAAAAAGCGCTTCCAGTACCTAACAAACCGACAATTTCAGTACCGGCTTTTTTTGTTCTATCAATGATTGCATCAATTTTGTCTTGAGGAAGTAATTCAGTTAAAGGTACACCGCCTACCGTTGCTAACCTTGGTAAGGGCACCATAGTTGGTCCATGACCACCAAGAACTGTTGCTGCAATATCTTGAGTGGACATATTTAATTCCATCGCGACAAATGATTTGAATCTTCCAGTGTCAAGAACACCTGCCATTCCGACCACACGATTTTTGGGAAAACCGGTTATTTTTTTGAAGGAGTAAACCATGGCATCTAATGGATTAGTAACAATAATACAGAAAGCATCGGGACAATATTTCTTTACATTATTTGCAACATCAGTCATGATCTTGATATTTGTATCCAATAAGTCTTCACGGGTCATTCCCGGTTTCCTGGGAAGTCCGGCAGTAACAATAACAACATCTGCTCCGGCAATGTCCTCATAATGGCTTGTGCCAGATAACATACTATCAGCGCCAAGATGAGAAGTACCTTCTAATATATCAAGAGTTTTTCCTTTCGCCATTCCTTCTTTATCAGGAATGTCAAATAAAACAGCGTCACCCAATTCTTTTTGAGCAACAAGCAACGCTAATATACCGCCAATTTGTCCACCGCCAATTAATGCAATTTTTTTTCTCGCCATATCATTCTCCTTGAATTGAATAGTGAGGCTATTTAGTTATAGAAGTGGCTTTTAAATAACTTAGACAATCTCTCCACGCAATTCACGATTTTTCAATAGTGTGAAAATAATCCATCTATGTTATTTATTTCACCCCTTAAATGAATTAGAAATGGATTTATATAAAATGCACATTTTCTCGAACAAACTTTAGGTAGCTAAATCAATCAATTCTAATTATCTGTCAATAGATTAATCATTACCAAAATCTGGTGGGTTGGTGTAAAAATCTACAACAGCAAAAATATCATTTTACGATTCTGTAATGATGCTCGCTTTTATGCAGCAAAGACATGCACAAATTTTCTTGTCTTGCCCTGTTTTGTATATTTTACAACGCCATCAACTTTAGCAAACAGCGTATAGTCATTACCTGTGCCAACATTTTGACCTGCATGTATTTTAGTGCCACATTGACGAACCAAAATACTTCCGGAAGTCACCGTTTGACCGCCAAAGCGCTTAACGCCCCGCATCTGCGGATTACTATCGCGCCCGTTCTTTGTACTTCCAACACCTTTTTTATGAGCCATTTTTATACCTCCAATACAAACTTTATTTCAATACGATTCCATCGATTTTTAATCGTGTATAATCCTGTTTATGACCATTTTTTACTTTGTAACCTTTTCTCCTTTTTTTCTTGAATACGATAACTTTTTTTCCTCTTTCATTGCCCATAACGGTCGCTTCGACTTTTGCGCCCTTGACAACAGGATTACCGATCTTAACATCCTTGCCGTCTGAGGTAAAAAGTACTTTATCTAATTCAATTTTTTTGCCTTCTTCTTCAGCCAGTTTTGGAGCCAGAAGTTCATCATTTTTAGCGACTCGGAATTGTTGACCTCCGACTTCAATAATTGCGTACATCAAAAAACCCTCCAAAATTTTATCTCTTTAATAATAATTTCTGTTTTGAAAATTTCAGTTATCCCGCTGCATGAAAAGATATAATGAAGGAAGCAGAATAAAAATAACAATTGTTAATATAAGAATTTTTCTAATTTAAGTCAAGCTTTAAATTTGTTCGTAATCTCATTATTACCTTTTTTTGAGAAGAAATGCACTTCGTCAAATTCAACAGTATCGTCTGATTGCAACTCAATTTTCAAAAGGTACTTCCACATCAGCTTTCGAATAGGACTGCGAACACCCTCGCTTAAATAAGTAGTAATTTCAGGATGCGTAACAATTTTTAATCGTCGTTCCCTTGAGCCGGCTCTGAATCTTTTGATCCATCTTTCAATTTGGTTAAGAATAGTATTTTTAGATGGAATACGTCCTAATCCCTGGCATGTCGGACATGTTTCGCTAAAAGTGTACATTAGACTTGGCCTGATCCGCTCGCGCGTCATTTCAATAAGACCAAACTCACTCAATGGAGTAATATTCGCCTGGGCACGGTCTTTTCTCAACTCTCTTTTTAGTTCATTTTCTAAGCGGCGCTTATTCTTATCATCTCGCATATCAATAAAATCAATAACGATTATGCCACCAAGATCTCTCAACCGCAATTGGCGGGCTACTTCACGAGCCGCTTCCAAATTAATTTTAAGTGAATTTTGTTCATGGTTTTCACGCCCGATAAACTTACCGCTATTCACATCTATTGCTGCCAATGCCTCGGTCTGATCGATGATAATTGAGCCCCCGATCTTTAACAATACCTTCCTTGATAAACTTTTTTCTATTTCAGATTCAATACCATAAAAATCAAAAATTGGTTCTTTATGGTCGTAATATTCAACCAAACCAACCATCTCGCGGGCAACATCTTTTAAATAAGCGCCGATTTTGCGATACAATTTCCTGGAATCAACCACCAGGTGTTCCATGTCTTTAGTAAATAAATCACGAATTACGCTGGACATCATGCCCATGTCTTTATAGACAAGCGTTGGTGGTTTACTTTGCTTAACTGTCTTTTCAATTTTTTTCCACGCTTTTACCGAAGAAGCAACATCCGCTTTGATGACAAGAGGATCACGTCCTTCAGCAACAGTTCGAACGATAATTCCGAACCCATCAGGACGCAGGCTTTTAGCTATTTTCCTGAGCCTTTTTCGTTCCTTGATACTGCCAATTTTTTTTGAAACACCTACCATTCTTGAATTTGGCACCAAAACCAAAAACCGGCCCGGAATAGAAATTTGTGTAGTCAATCGTGAACCTTTAGTACTGATCGGCTCTTTAATAATTTGTACGAGGATTTGTTGTCCTACTTTGATTTTATCAGGCGGGATGGATTTAGGCGAGTTATTATCTTCACCAAGATCAATCATGGAGCTGACAGTGGAAAAGGATTCCCCAATGTCTGAAAAATGGAGAAACGCGTCTTGTTTTTGTCCAATATTCACGAACGCTGCGCGCATCCCCCTGACGACATTTACAACCTTTCCCAGGTAAATATCGCCAACCATTCGTTCGGTTTCAGCTTTTTCAACAAATAATTCTACTAATCTTTTATTTTCAAGAATTGCTATTCTTGTCTCACCAATGGTGGAATTAATAATAATTTCTTTTTTCATAATACCCTATCTTAACTTTAATGTTAAAGTTCACTGAAGCTCGTCCATATTTGTCATTCCCGCACCACAGGCACTTCCTTCGGTCGCATGTTTTTAGCGGGAATCCACTGTTCGATAGCAAAATGGATGCCCGATAAGAGAATTCGGGAATGACAGTCAAGGGATTAAGTTATAATAACGCCACACTGAACGGCATTAAGTGAACTCTTACACTTTAATTTTTGTTTACCTGTCACACTTCAAGTGGTGTAACCAGAGTTTCATTCGACTGGATTAATAAATCTTTGCGATGAACCCTGCACAATGCAGCTTCATCTTCTGAAAATTGAAACATTTCCAGGAGAATCTCTGAAACGCGTACAGTCTTTCCCTGATCGATTATTAAGGAAAATAATAAGGAATCACCCTGATTATTTAGCTCAATTGAACCGACAAATGGTCGAATATCAATTTGCCGGATTCCTGTGCTCCGTTTTCGATCAATGTAAATTTCCATACGATTCAGGAATTCTTGTATTTTATCTTTAAGATAGGTTTGGTCAAAAGTTTTAAATAATTTTACTTCGTATTCAGCCCGATTAATGACAGACGCTAAAGAAGGTTTTTTTTCAAACAACGTATTTGCGTTTGTTATTTTTAGACCTTCAGGCAATGCTTCATTCAATTTCGAAACAATATCTTCTCCGCGCTCATAATAATATTGTACATCCAGGTATTCCGCATCGCTCGTGTGCGCTATTGCCAAAGGCGGACTATAAGCGATTTTGGGATGCGGATGAAATCCCTGGGAAAATACTAATTTTACCCCTGATTTTCTGAACGAGCGTTCAAAGATTCTGATCAAATCCAGGTGAGATGTAAACCGGATTTTTTCACTTTTCTGGTATTGTAAGCGAACTTTTCGCGCGGATGGTTCAACAATCGGTTGAATTCTTTTTTTAGATCTCCCAAATTTTGCCTCTTCTGAATTCGAATGCCCATCACCTGATTGTGCTGACTCTTTTGGCTTCTCTTTTTTATTAATGATTTCCTGGCATGCTTCCTTTTTCATTAATCCGCATGCATGACAGCCAATATCCTTGCAATCAGGAGTAGCTAAAATTTCCTGTGAACGTTTGAACTCACGTTTGAGATAAGTTTTGGTTACACCCTTTGAAATAAAATCCCAGGGAAGTTTTTCATCCAATTCCCGGCGTCTTGTGTAAATTTCAGGATCGACTTCAGAATCTTTAAAAGCTTGCATCCAGTACTCAAAATGAAATTGATCGCTCCATGCATCAAATTTTGCCCCATTTTTCCAGGCTTTATAAATTACCTGGCCTAACCGTCGGTCCCCTCTTGCTGTTATTCCTTCAATGAAAGAGACTTCAGGATCCCGCCAGTTGAACTTTACCATTGAAGTCGGTATTCTATCCTTCAGGTAAAATATTTTTTCTTTCATCTGCTGGATTGAATCCTGTGCCACCCACTGAAAAGGAGTGCCTGTTTTTGGACAAAATGGAGAGATGGAAATGTTAATTGATTTACCGCGATATCGCTGGGCAACCTTTTTTACATTTTTTATCAGATCGATGATTCCATCCAAATCATCTAAAGTTTCACCGGGCTGACCGATCATGAAATACAATTTTACCAAATTCCACCCTTCGGAAAATGCGATCTCCGTCGCCCGTATCAGGTCTTCGTTGGTATTTGTTTTATTGATTGAATTTCTTAATCTTTCTGTGCCAGCTTCAGGCGCCAAAGTAATCCCTGATTTTTTTACATTTTTGGCATACTTTGCCATTTCAACCGTAAACGTTTCTGTCCTCAGGGAAGGGAAAGAAACATTCACCATTTGCGATTCAAGCTTGCGCGATAATCTGCTCATTAAAGGGATGAGCTGACTGTAATCTGATGTGGATAAAGATGCTAATGAAATCTCATCATACCCGGTATTTTTAATAACCGCCTCGATGTGTTTTTCTAATTCAGTGACGCTCCTTTCCCGCACTGGACGGTAAATAAATCCGGCATTACAAAAACGGCACCCTTGTGTACAACCGCGCATGATCTCAACAGAATAACGATCATGGGTTGTCTCAATCAATGATACCAATGGTTTTTGGGGATAATTATCAGATTTCAACTGTTCGATGGTGCAGGTGGTAATAGTTTCAGGGACCTCCTTTTTGTCCAAGATTTCTAAACCATTAAATTTTTGACCATCATATTTTGCCTCGTATAAAACCGGAATGTACACACCAGGCAGTTTTGATAATTCGTACAAGATATCGCTGCGTTTAATATTTTCTTTTTTTGCCCTGCTGAAAACCTGGCAAATTTCGGTAACGATTTCTTCCCCATCGCCAATTACAAAAGCATCGATAAATTCAGCAAGAGGTTCCGGATTGAACGCACATGGACCTCCAGCCAAAACAATTGGTACATCATCTTTCCTATCTTTAGTATGTACGGGTATCCCACCCAAATCTAACATATTCAGTATGTTGGTATAATGGAGTTCGTATTGGAGCGTAAAACCCAAAATATCAAAATCCATTAATGGTCGTTTTGACTCCAGGGAAAATAGCGGAAGTTTTTTTTCACGTAATTTCTGTTCCATATCGGCGGCAGGAGCATAAACACGCTCTGCTGCGACGTTTGGTAATTTGTTTAATACGTGATATAAATTTTCGAAGCCAATGTGGGACATGCCGATCTCGTAAAGATCGGGAAAGATCAACGCAAACTTGATGTCAACTTTTGACCAAACCTTTTTTTCTACATTAATCTCATTTCCAATATATCGTCCTGGTTTGTTAACCAGGGGGATAATTTCTTTATATAAAATATTACTTATTTCTGCCATTTAAAATATTTCTTATCTTGAAAAAACCAAACTTAAATAAAAAACTACGAAATAGTTTAACTATTTTCATTATATTTAAATTGAAGATATATTAACAACGTAAAGAAAAATAAAAAGTTCCACTATAATATCAAATCAAAATATCGTAATCAACCAACATTAAAATCGTCAATTTCTCTGTTCCCTGATAAATCCGTAAACATTTTCGACAGTTTCATGATCCTTCCAAATTCCAAATAATTTATTTTCTTCAGTAATATTGTTTTCATTTGCTTCATCCCAAACAGAAACTGATAAAAAATCTTTTTTCCAATCTTGTTTCGGTTTTGCCTGAATATTTTGCTTTTCTAAATTTATCATATCTTGTAAGGCATCCTCTAAATTTCCATTAAAGAAGTTCAGAATATTATGAAATTCTCGTTCCAATTTTGGATTTGTAATTTTTAAATTTAGCATAGTCTTTTCCTGTTTGATAACTTATTTTGTAACTATTCAGTAAAAACAATTTTGCCAATGTTGCACGATAAAAACATATTTAGCAGAATAATTTATAGCAGAATGATGCTTTCTAATTTTTATTATTCTGCTATTAATTAGTGTATGTCCGAGAAAGCAGTCATTCCGGTTGGAGCGCAGCGGAATACCGGAATCTTGTGCATAAAACCATGAGATTCCGGCACAAAAAATCGCCGGAATGACAAAACATACCTTTTTCGGACAGACACTAATTATACAGAATGATAAAAAACGATATCCAAAATCAAAAATCCGCAATCAAGAATAGTTCTCCTGAATAAACTTCACACCTTCATCAATCGCCTTCATGTTGATATCAACAAATTTTTTCTTTTTTAAATTTTGTCGCACTCCTTTTTTTGCTACATCCGGATCCATAATTTTTGTGTATTCCAAATATGCACCAATAAGAATCATATTGGCGACAGCAGTCATGCCCAAATCCGAAGCCATTTTGGTTAGAGGTATCGACAAAACTTTTACATCATTTCTTTTTACTTTTTGGTCAACAATGGAACTGTTTATTATTATCAAGCCATCTTTGCAAACTGAATCTTCAAAAGCATCCAGCGACGGCCCATTCATTGCAACCAAAATATTGGGAGTTGTAATTAAAGGAGATCCAATTCGTTTATTTGACAAAATTACACTGCAATTTGCAGTGCCGCCTCTCATCTCGGGTCCGTATGAAGGAATCCAGCTTACGTGTAAATTTTCAGTCATTGCGCTGGCAGCTAACATAACACCAGCCGTTAATACTCCCTGCCCACCAAAACCAGCTATTTTCAATTTTTGTTCGGGGAATTTTTTAAGAAAATCTTCATTCTTCTTTTTACCTGTTTTCAGTTTTGCAAGGCCTAAAATCTCTAAAACTTCATTATCAGAATATTCATTTTTCTCAACCGTATAAGGTTGAACTTCATCACTGACATCCTTAAAAACCTTTACCGGGAAATAAGGCATCATTTTTTCTTTGAGCCAATCCTGGGCATCAGTGGGATTGATTTTCCAACCGGTGGGGCAGGTTGATAAAACCTCAACAAATGAAAATCCCTTATTTTCTATCTGGTTTTTTAATGCCTTTCTAATGGCTTTTTTTGTTCGATTAATTGTTTTAAAATCCATCATGGCGGTACGCTCAACATAAACCGGCGCTTCAAGCTGACTGATCAGTTCACACATTCGGATTGGAAAGCCTTCATTAACTGAAGATCTGCCATAGGGACTTGTAGTTGTTGTTTGTCCAACAAGTGTTGTCGGCGCCATTTGCCCACCGGTCATCCCGTAAATAGCATTGTTAATAAAAATAACAGTGATGTTTTCACCGCGGTTGGCAGCATTAATAATTTCTGCTGTACCGATCGCTGCCAGGTCTCCATCCCCCTGGTAAGAGATAACGATGCTTTCCGGGTTGGCTCGTTTTATTCCTGTGGCAACCGCCGGCGCTCGTCCATGGGCTGCCTGACTGTTTCCAACATCAAAATAGTAATAGGCAAAAACAGAGCAGCCGACCGGTGAAATGAGGATTGTTCTATCACCAATATTAAAATCCACGATTGCTTCTGCTAAAATTTTATGGGCGTTTCCATGCCCGCAACCAGGACAGTAATGTGTGGTCTCTAAATTTGCGCCACCTTTTCTTTCAAATTTATCGTAAAAAGCTTTAGGTTTTTCTAAAACTTGGGCTTTCATGTTTGCTCCTTTATCAATTCTTGACTTTTTATTATCTGTTTTTTAATCTGGAATCATTCTTAATCCCTAGCGCACTAAAGTGCAGGCGAAGGCTGAGGCAAAGGCGAAGGAAAAA
>JACKQG010003739.1_pt1 | contig 18315 bp, 14 predicted proteins | sample 8237621 | NCBI WGS metagenome assembly JACKQG01 (sample SAMN15677084, study PRJNA649215) | marine metagenome | biome: marine; feature: Black Sea; material: saline water; isolation source: suspended particulate matter (SPM) from the Black Sea western gyre | collected 2013-06-09/2013-06-10 | depth... | reverse complement strand
GGCTCACCATTCCAATCCCCAAAAAGTTAAAACCCAAACTCAAGTATCATTATCCGATTCTTGACCTTTACCAGACTTTCAAATGTCAAGAATATCAATTGCAACCTTGAGCATTCTGGGAAAAAAATATTTTAGTTTTTCGACTGAAAAATTTTTTTAGTGAGTGTGAGCATAAGTCTATAACGAAATTCCCCCGGTGATGAATTTAAAGGGGTGGACTATAATTTTTAAAAATAAGGGGCGGAATCTGTGCGGCCGAGTGCCTCAGGCAGATTATAATTCAGTAAAAAGACATTCCACACTGAACTATTCTGATTTTTTCAATGCCGGACCAAAAGCAACCCGGTTGCGGCCATCCGCTTTGGCACGATAAAGATAGATATCCGCACTATTTAACAGGGCCTCACAAGAAATATCATCAGATAAAGACCATTGATCTATTCCACTGACACCAAAGCTTGTAGTGACCTTTAAATTTTTCTCGTTATATTCAATCGGCAAATAAGAAATTGTTTTTCTAATTCGTTCTGCAATGCTTACAGCATTTTTTATCTCAGTGAATGGCAGGACTATAAGGAATTCTTCTCCACCATAACGACCTACCCAGTCAATATCTTTTCTAAGACAACCCTCCAGGCAGGAAACGATTTCTTTTAGAACATGATCTCCGCACTGGTGGCCAAAGGTATCATTTACATTTTTAAAATGATCAATATCACATAAAATAATGGAAACCGGATTTTTATAACGCCTTGATCTTTTAATTTCTCTTGGAAAATTTTCATTGATAAACCCTCTGTTATAGCATCCCGTAAGCCCGTCTTTAATTGATACTGTTTTTATTTCATCCAGAGCCTTTGTAAGTTCTATCGTCCTCTGTTTTACAGTAATTTCTAAATTATTTTTATACTTCTTGAGTTTTTTCTGAGATTCTTCAAGCAGATCCAGCATGTTCTTATAACTCAAGCTCTGGTAAGACAAGGTCGAAATCTGATTTGCCATCAGCCAGAGGAATTCAAGTTTTTCCTTGAATTCAATTTCGGAAATAACATTCATTTCCTTGAATGCGTTAAGCAATTCATCTTTGTCCGCACCAATTTCCCGGGCATATGAAACCACCCGTTTTTCATCCACATCACCGATGCAGTTCTGGCCAATGAGCCAGTTGGCCATATGAATACCGCCGATGACAATGGGGGCAGCTGCATCTATAAAACCAATACTTTGGCATTTGATATAGCAGGGCATATTTTTATTTAAAGACATGATCCCCAAGGCTCTGCCGGAAAGTATACACTTTTCAAGGCCTTTTTTAGTTTTCCGGACCATCGCACAAACCTTACTGTGGTTGCTTGGTCGGGTAATCGCCTCTCCTGTTGTATCTGTAATGGTGGATGCTATTTTGTTGGCTTTGGCAAAGGTATCCTGAAGCTTTTGAAGATCACTGATATTAAAAATATCAGTGATGCTATAATTTTTAAGATCTATTTTCCGAATTTTACTCAAATCATGAACCTGATTATTCCTGTATTGTTTAAAATTACCAGTTGCCATAACAATATTGATGTGGTCTTTTAATATTCTCAACATTACAATGGCATCCAGACAAGAGTCATAATAGGATAAGAACTTGCTTTCTGTCAAGCCAAGTATCGAAAAGGCAGTCCTATTTCAGAATTGCAGCTATAATGCGATGAATTTTCCGATAACGTTCTTAAGATCATCTTTTGCATATGGTTTTAGAAGATTTGCATCAAATCCGTATTTTTCAAAATCTATTATTGCCGGGCTGAAGGATGATCCTGTAACCACAATCGCTTTGCCTTTAAAACCAAACTCCCTCAGCTTTTTCAGCGTTTCAATCCCCCCCATGCCCCCTTTTATGTCCTGGTCCAAAAGAATGATATCAATCAGAATATTTTTGTGCGTCGTTTGAAAAAATGCCTCTATGGCTGCTTTCCCATGGCTTGTTGAAAAAACTTCACAATTAAAGCTCTTAAGCATTCTTACACATAATTTTCTCAATGAAGGATCATCTTCCATCAACAGGATAACTGGTTTTTTCAATGGATATGAATTTTTTTGGTCCAAAGGCTCTATTGGTTTTAAATCAGGTATCGGCAGGGTCACAGTGACTGTGGTCCCCTTTCCCAGGGTGGAATTGATTCGAACATTTCCCCCGTGCTTTATGACGATTGATTGTGAAACAGCAAGGCCTAAGCCACCCCCTTTTTGAATGCTTAATTCCTTGGTGGTAAAATATGGATCAAATACACTGTCAATATCATGTATGGATATCCCAACTCCGGAATCCTTGAAAGATATTTTGATCAAGCTTTCGTCATTTTCATCTTTCTGTCCTGTGACGATTTGCTTTTTCACCAGGATTTCCAGTCTCCCGCCGTCCGGCATGGCCTCAAAGGCATTGCAGATAATATTTTCAAAAGCAAGGCTTAAACCCTCGGGATCAAGTTCTGATGCTGGAATTTTATCTTTAATATCCATTGAAATTTCAACATCTTTTGCTGCACCGGCTTTTTCAATAGCAGAAATCAGGATATCCTCAACATTATATAAATTCTTTTTGAGCAGGGCCACATGGGATAAGGTGATAAATTGATGGGTCAAATCTCTTGCCTGTCTGCAGGCGGTTTCAGCCTCATTAAACAATTCCTGCTGCTGTGGCTGGGTCATTTCCTCCTTCAAGAGCGAAATGTTTCCCCAGATGACCGTCAAAAGGTTATTGTAATCGTGTGCAATGCCGCCAGAAAGAATACTGAATGCTTTTGCCTTTTGAAGCAGGATAATTTCATTTTCTCTTTCTTTGGATGCCGTGATATCCCTGACAATATGAACAAACCGATCCTTATTGATACCGGTTTTAACTGGGTCCACAGTAATCTGCAGCCACTGGTTGTATGCTGTCTGAAACTCCATGGATTCCCTTAAATTGCTGTTGACCGCTTTTTTCAAAGGGCAGCCCAGGATGGGTAAGTCCAGACCATGTACAATTTCGTAACAGTGCCGGCCGATGACCTGGTCAGCTGATAAGTTGATTAAGTTTTCACAGGCTTTATTCGACTGGATAATCTCATGATCCTTGTTAATGATGCAGACCCAGTCTGAAATGGTATCAAAGGTGGTTTCCCATTGTTTTTTGGCATTTGCCAATGCCTGCTCTGCCTGCTTTTGTTTTGTGATATCTTGAACCATCGCCTGCCAGCATGGTTCACCATCTATAGTAATAGGCCTGAGACTGAATAAAGTATCATACGGTTCACCATTTTTCCGCTTGAACTGTATTTGCATATCATTAACAAAACCTTGGGTATTTAGCAAACTAAGCACTTTGATGCGATCATCTTGGTTATAGTAAAGATTACTGATATGTTCTAATTTCAGGATATCATCTTTACTGTAATTTCCTGGTCTCAATATAGAATCATTAAAATGAATTATTTTTCCATCCTTATTAGCAAGACCAATACCGATTGTTAAATTATGAAATATCTGGTGATATTTCTCCCAACTTTCTTGAGACGCTTTCTCAGATTTTCTGCTTTCGGAAATTTTAGCCGGCAGCTCTTTGGTTCTTTGTTCTAATTCTTCATGGGTCGGTTTTTGCGTCATATGAAAAAGCTCCAAATTCATTGATCCAAAATATTTTGTGTTTTTTACAGTTGTGCAAGACAAGAAAACTAATTTTTACTCAGATCAATTCAATATTCAATCCTCGTAACTGACATATTTTTATAGTAAGCACAATACGTATAAATACTTATGTTTGAAAAGGATAACCCATGAGGAACGGCATTTGGTTTAAAAAAAAATTGATCTTAACATGCGGGAAACCTCCGCTACAAAAGGAATAAGACCATTATTATTTTTATATGCTCCGTGAAAAACATATAATGGAAAAATCTGGTGCAAAATAAATAAAAGTTTAAATTATATGGGAAAAGGTTTTTTTTTAATTTATCAAGGTCCCATCACATCATATTCTGACCGGAGAAACTTTTATTTGGCCGGTAGAAGGGAGGCGAGTCCATTAAAATTTATATAGTTACAGATGTTGACATACCTTGTTCGATTCGTTATTGAACTGTTATTAATCTTGTGTCTTAATCAATATTCAAATGCTGAGAACTTATATGGAAAAGTCTGACTTTAGTTAAATCAAAAAGCCCGATATTTAATATTTAAAAATAGGATTCAAAACATGACTGATAATTCGATTTATAAAAAAGTTGCAAAGGTTCTGGATACACTTCCTAATGGTTTTCCAGAAACGGAAACAGGTGTTGAAATTAAGATTTTAAAAAAAATATTCTCGCCTGAAGAAGCAGACTTATTCTGTGATTTAAGGCTGACATTTGAAACACCTCAACAGGTTTCTGAAAGAACAGGAAGACCCTTGGAAGGTTTGGCAGAAAAGCTTGAAACTATGTGGAATAAAGGACAATTGTTCGGTGTCGATTTTGGAGAAGTCAAAGTTTTCAAAATGATACCTTGGGTGTTAGGTATTTATGAGTACCAAGTAAAAAGTATGGACAGGGAATTTGCACAATTATGTGATGAATACAGCAATACCTTTGGAAAAGAGTTTTTCAAGTATACTCCTCATCTGATGCAAGTAATTCCTATTGAAAAGGAGGTTAAAAATAATCAGATGACCCTTCCTTATGAGCTGGTTTCAGCAATCATTGAAAATGGCCAATCTTTTGCCGTAAATGAATGCATATGCAAAAAAGAAAAAAAACTTCTGGGAAACCCTTGTGGAAAACCCCTTGAAGTCTGTATGGGCATTGCTCCCGTACCAGGTGTCTTTGAAGGTAATCATCCCTGGGGCGGAAGAGCGGTCTCAAAAGATGAAGCCTATGAGATCCTTAAAAAATCAGAAGAGGCAGGGCTTGTGCATTTGGCCAGTAATATTCAAAACGGTCAGCATTATATATGCAATTGCTGCGGATGCTGTTGCGGTGTGCTAAGATCTGTAAATGAATTTGGTTTTTCTGAAGGAGTAAACTCCCATTTTTATGCCATGATTGATGATGAGTTATGTACCGGTTGTGGAATATGTTCTGATGAAAGGTGTCAGGTCAATGCCATTAAAGAGAATGAAGAATCTTACAGCATTCAGAAGGACAAATGCATTGGCTGCGGACTTTGTATCAGCACCTGCCCGGAAGAAGCCATTGTTCTCAAACGAAAGGAAGAAAAGGATAGGGTGGCACCGCCTGCTAATGAAGAGGAGTGGTTTAAACATCGAGCCGTAATAAGGGGGGTGGATTATTCTGTCCATGAATAAAGTTGAACGCAAAGTTGAGTGGTTGCGAGCTTCATGCCAACAATCTCTCAAATATTTTTTTGCTTTTATTTCTTAAATTTTAAAGATTTTACCATTCCCGCCAGATAATCAATTGGTGTTTCCTGTGTGCTTCCAGCCACAGCACCGATAATTTTGCTGTTTTTATAGGTAAAAACACCCACTGTTAATAGTTCAAATGTTTGATATTTCCAGTTGAGTTCAAAATAATTGACTTGGGTTCCATCCAAAAGCCTTGTGGGGTTTTGCTGCTTGATTTTATAATCAGTTATTTTAAGAGTGCTTTTGTATAGATTAATCATATAATCTGACGTATTTTCCAATGCCATTCCCTGAGGAATGTCATCCACTAAAACAGCAAAAACCGGGGTGCCCCTTAGTCCTCTTCTTCTGAAAATAATCGGTGACACGGGTTGGCCGTCCATATCCAAAAGATCTGCATCATATTTTATCGAAAATCCATATTCATTGTTTACGTAGGTCTCAAATTTTAATCCCTGAGAGGTTTCACTGGTTTTTTTATTCATTTTCCTTCGATTAAAAGGACTTGTTGTCTGCAGTAGATTGGAATAGATTTTGATTTCATTTGCTTTGTCTGGATTTTCCGCTAAGGGGGTCGATGATTTCACGGCTGGAACAATATATGAGGACAGGAGCCCCAATGGTGTGTAAAAATCTTCCTGGGCCAGACTGCTTGTAAATACAGCCAGCAGGTTTTTCTTGGGCACAACCATTATAAACTGCCCCTGATGACCAATTGCAGTATAGATATCAGGATTGACTATCCACCACTGATAACCGTAACCCGGTACCAATGTTGCGTCAATATGTTTACGGGTTGACTCTTTTATCCATTGGGATGATATGATCTGCTGACCATCCCACACGCCGTTGTTCAAGTAGAGAAATCCAAATTTTGCCATATCCCGCGGTCGCATTTGAAGCTCTCCATACCCTATGGTTATCCCCTGTGGATTGGATGGCCAGCGCACACTGGTAATACCCGTGGGGCCAAAAAGATTTTTTTCTGCAAATAAAAGTGCCGTCTCATGGGTTTGTTCCTGTAAAATGGCCGATAAAAGGAAGGAAACACCATTGCAATATTCAAAACGGGTTCCCGGTTCTTCCGACATGGGCAGATCCATCATAAATTTTACCCAGTTTTTACTAAATTTCATCTGCATGAGACCGCGCCACCGATACAGGTAGGAATCACGGCAGTACAGACCAGATGTCATTGTGAGCAAGTGTTTAAGCGTTATGGCTTTTTTGTCATCATTGAGATTTTTAGTCGCATATTTTGGAAAAAAATCGATTACTGACTGGTTTATGTTCTTGATATATCCTTTATCGATAGCAATGCCGATCAGGGCAGAAGAAATGCTTTTGGTGCATGAATAGATATTGTGTCTTGTGTTTGAATCAAACGGATAATTGTATGCGTCCAGCAGGATATACCCATTGCGGATAACCAGCACACTATCAATGTTAATATCCTTTTTCCAGATGGTGTCCAGCATTTTGACTAACAATTCAGAGTCCACACCCTGACTTTCAGGTGATGCAGTTTTCCAGCTGCCGGTTGGCCAGTAATCCGGCTGTTTTTCTGCTGCCAGTCCGATATTCCATAATATTCCAGCCACCAGAACAAATATTAACAAATATTGAATGATTTTTTTCATTTTAATCAAGCAGTTTATCTGTGCTTCTGAGTTCGGTGTGAAAATCGTTATTCAGGATTAATTTCCACCACGGTACGACCAGTGATTTTACCTTCTATATACTCGTTGAATAGATCTGGAATATTGTCAAATCCCACGGTACGAGTGGCGATAACATCCATGGCTGCGGGCTTTAAATCGGTTCCCAGACGTAACCAGACCTTTTTTCTCAAGTTGGTCTCGCAATAGGTTGAATTGATCCCCAGCAGATTCACACCTCTCAGAATAAATGGCATCACCGTTGTAACCAACTCGTGACCGCCCGCCAAACCGATGGAAGCTATGTTACCGTAGTTCTTTACCGTACGCGTAATCCATGCAAGGGTTTTACCGCCCACAGCATCGATCGCGCCACCCCACAAACCTTTTTCCAATGGACGTTCGCCCATTTCCAGCGTGTTGGCATCAACAATTTCTTTAGCACCAATTGATTTCAAGTATTCTTCTTTGCCATTAATTGTAAGAGCCGCCACATCATAGCCTGCACCTGACAGCATAGACGTTGCCATACCGCCAACGCCTCCAGTTGCTCCGGTTACAAGGATAGTGCCTTTTTCAGGAGTCTGATAATTATCCTCCATTCGTTGAATGGCCAAGGCCGCAGTGAAACCTGCCGTCCCTATAGCCATTGAGTCATGGAGCGTCAATCCTTCAGGCAAAGGGATAATCCAGTCCCCCTCTACTTTGACAAACTCAGAAAAACCACCGTCATGTTCTTCCCCCAGGCCACGCCCGACAACAAGAACCGGGTCCCCCTCCCTGAAACGTGGATCTTCTGAAGAATGGACGTACCCGGCAGTGTCGATGCCGGCAACCAATGGAAACCGTTTCATGATCCTTCCTGCACCTGTAGCAGCCAGAGCGTCTTTGTAATTGATGTTGGAATAGGCGGCTTTGATCACGACGTTGCCAGTGCCGATCTGATCGATCGACACGTGTTCAAACCGAGAATTGATATTGCCGTCTTGGTTGTGGACTCTAAAAACTTTGAATTTGCTCATTGCATACCTCCTGGGATGATGGATTTAATAATACTTTAAATAACAGTATGTTAGCATAATAAAAACAAATTGTACTATTTGCTTGACAATTATTTATATATATGAAAGATAAATATTGCAATAATAAATTTAAACAACGTTTATTTTTTATGACGGTTTTACACAATCTTTGGAAATTATATCAGAGAAACAGACAAAAGGATACTATAGAAGCGATTTAATACAAATGGAGAATCATTAGCATGACGGCTCTGATAAAAAACGATGCAGACCTGATCCAAACTGCTCAGGAATTTGCCAAAAGTCAAATCGCACCAAACGCCAAAACCTGGGAACGCGAACGTCGTATCGGTTTGGATACATTAAAAAAGGCAGCTCAACTTGGCTTCACTGGCATTCAAGTTCCGGTCAATCATGGCGGATTGGGTTTCTCGTTTTCTTGTAAGGCACGTATTCTGGAAATTTTTGCAGGCGAGGACTTCGGGTTTGCGCTTTCTTTGGTGAATACGCATAATGTTGCGGAGAAACTGGCCCGCCAAGCATCCTCCCGCCTGATTAAAGCATACGTAACCGACATCCTCGCAGCAAATATATTGGGATGCACAGCCCTGACCGAGGCTGGGGCCGGTTCTGATGTGTCCGCAATCCAGACTTTAGCAGCAAAAGTGCCAAATGGATGGCTTTTGCATGGAGAGAAATCCTGGATAGTCAATGCCACCATGGCGGATGTGATCATCGTTTATGCACAAACTGAAGCCGGTAGCGGGACCTCCGGGATTGCAGCCTTTGTGGTTGATGCAAAACGGTCTGGTTTTATTCGAGAACCGGCATTACATGTTGCAGAACAATATTCGATTGGCACAGGCGGTTTCCGTTTAGACGGCTATGAAGCACTGCCTGACGAGATGCTGGTGCCGCCAGGGTTGGCATTTAAATCAGTGATGGATGAAATCAACGGGGCCAGGGTTTACGTTGCCGCAATGTGTTGCGGTATGGTTGATAAAGCACTGCACATCTGTGCTGAATACAGCCGCCGCCGCACGACATTTGGAAAACCCTTGAATACTCGACAAGGACTGCGATGGAGAATGGCAGATGCAAAAATAGATTTAACGGCAGCGCAACTGATGGTAAGCCAGGCAGCAGGCCAGATCGATGACGGAATTGACGTTCAGCTAAATGCGGCGCAGGCCAAAATTTTTTCTACGCGCATGGCAGAACGACACCTGCCAGCACTCATTCAAACCATGGGCGCAGAGGGATTGCGTGAGCGATACCCCTTGTGTCGGCACCTGATCGGTTCCCGGATTGCCGGGCTTGTTGATGGCTCGACAGAAATTCTGCTGGAGCGCGTAGCCAGCTTTGTCAATGAATATGAATACCCAAAAGATGAGGTGTCGTAATGTTTTATCCCACCAGAATAGCACACTCCGCTCCCGATACAGTAGCTTACAAGATGTGCCATACAGGCGAAACGGTCTCCTATGGCCAGCTTGAGTCCAGATCCAATCAAGGGGCGAACCTCTTCAGATCCTGTGGTTTGAAGACGGATGATCATGTTGTGATTCTCATGGAGAACAATCGCCACTTTCTTGAGATCTGCTATAGTGCAGATCGTTCCGGTTTATATTACACAACGGCAAGCACTTATTTCACGCCGTATGAGATTGAATACATCATTAAAGATTGTCGTGCCAAAGTATTTATTACGTCCTGCGCAATGGCCGGGGTTGCGGCCGAGTTAGTATCCCGGATGCCTGATGTTGAACACCGGTATATGGTCGGTGGAGTCATCCCAGGATATGAAAGCTGGGAAACGGCCTGTGCAGGTTTGCCTGAAGACCCCATCGATGATGAACTGCAAGGACTGGATATGCTCTATTCTTCAGGGACGACGGGTCGTCCGAAAGGCGTGAAATGGGCGCTGACCGGGAAGAAGCCAGGCGAATTAACGATGTTAATCGAACTGTTGTGCAAGCTGTTCGGCTATGAAAGCGACACGCGCTACCTTTGCCCAGGACCCCTTTATCACGCGGCTCCCCTGCGCCACAGCATGACAACGATCAACAGGGGCGGTACCGTTTTCATCATGAAGAAATTTGATGCAGAGGAGGCCCTGAAACTCATAGAAACAGAGCGAATCACACACAGCCAGTGGGTGCCCACGATGTTTATCCGCATGTTGAAATTGCCTGATGATGTCAGACTCAAGTATGACGTATCTTCTCAAAAATGTGTCCTTCATGCGGCTGCTCCCTGCCCGATCGACATCAAAAAGAAAATGCTCGACTGGTGGGGAATGATTATTCACGAATATTATTCCGGCACGGAGAATAACGGATTTTGCAAAATCAGCCCCGAGGAATGGATTACCCACAAAGGGTCCGTAGGCAAGGCCGCTTTAGGCACCCTGCATATTTGCGATGAGGATGGAAATGAACTTCCCACGGGGGAAAAAGGAAAGATCTATTTTTCCGTCGGGCATGAATTCACCTATCATAACGATCCTGAAAAAACTGCGGAATCATATAATGAAAAAGGGTGGAGCACCATTGGTGATATCGGAAAAGTGGATGAGGATGGATATCTTTACCTTCTTGAGCGCGAGGCGTTTGTTATCATCTCCGGAGGCGTCAACATCTACCCTCAAGAGGCTGAAAATATTCTAGCGACCCATGCTAAGGTAATGGATGCAGCTGTGTTCGGCGTTCCTAATGAAGATTTCGGTGAAGAAGTCAAGGCAGTGGTCCAGCCCAGAGACATGAGAGAGGCAGGACCAGCATTAGAAAAAGAACTGATCAAGTTTTGCAGATCCCGAATATCACCGATCAAATGTCCACGCAGCATCGATTTCCAGGAAACACTCCCTCGTCATCCAACAGGAAAACTATACAAGCGTCTGCTCCGTGATAAGTACTGGAGTGAAGGATCAAAGCAGGAAGATTCCTTATGTCAGGATAAAGTATGAAACATTGCCAGGAGCCTGAAATATGGCCACAGCCATTTTCCATCACTGAATTTGATACCCCCATCTTACTTGCAATTCAATGTATCTGAGCTGATTTCAGGAGAGATTAGATGACAATAGAATTATCAATCAAAGAAAAAAAAATATTTGAAAAGGCCAAAGACTTTTCAATATCGAATTTTACTTCTGAAAAAAGAAAATGGAAAGGTTGTGATAAATCTTTTAAAGATGCCGTTAAAATATTCTCTGATAATGGTTACTGCGGGCTAGGCCTTCCTTTGGAACTGGGTGGTCAGGGATATAACTTTTTAGAACAGGCATTAATATATGAAGGACTTGCCTATGGGTGTGGTGTACTCAGTTTTTTAATTCAGGCACACAATAATGTAACCAGGGAAATTGGTACTTTTTATAATACATCCAGGGAAATAAAAGAATTGGTTCCTGATATGGCTGCGGGGAAAAGAATAAATGCATTTGCTTTAACCGAAGAATCTTCAGGTAGTGATCCTTCCTCTATAACCGCCTATGCAGAACTCAAAGCAGACTGCTATCATATCCATGGAAAAAAAAAGTGGATTGTTAATGCGGCAGAAGCTATCCATTTTAATGTAATGGTTAAAGATGGTTCACCTAATAGTCATAATATTCTTATGATATTGCTTGATAGAAACACACCCGGTTTAACAATCGGAAAGAAAACACCAATAATGGGGTTAAGCACAATGTCCTGTTGTGACATGGAATTTAACAATTGTATTGTTTCAAAAAAAAGAATGCTTTCTGTTAAGGGATATGAAGAAGTCTTAACAGATATAGATGCTGCAAGCGTATTTGTGCCTTCTATTTCAATGGGTATTGCTCAGAGAGTAATTGACCTTACTGTAAATTATCTTGGTCAGAGAATATCTTTCGATAAACCTATTATATCCAGGCAGGGAGTTCAGTGGGCACTTGCAGATTTGTCTACTAAGGTTGAAGCTGGAAGATGGTTGGTTTATAAAACTGCATCACTTATGGATAGTAGAAATAAAATATCTATCCAGGCGTATGAGAATAATTTATATGCCGCTGAAGTTGCGATGGAGACGACAACTAAATGTTTACAGTTTTTTGGAGCAGAAGGATATACTGAAAACTCGGTGTTAAGTGAAAACTGGGCGTTGGCCAAATTACTACAAATTGTTGATGGCACTTCAGAAATACAAAAAATTGTAATCGGAAGGGAATTAGAACTGCAGGCAAATGAATGAAATCTATACATTGTCTCTAACTTAAATACATAGGGGGTGATACGTTATCGGAATTGGATTCAGGGTAATGATAAGTTGCTATTGAGGACAGCGAGCAGGAAACCATTTGCCGCGCTGCTGAGTAGAGCGTACAAAAAGTAAAGAACTTTTTGCTTTTATTCGTAAAAATGGATTTGTAAAAACTTTAAACAAACAAGGAGAGCAACAAATGTTTAAAAAAATCAGTGTTTTTTCAATTGTAATGCTAATTCTTAGTTTTTCTATCACTGGAATGGTGGCAGCCAAAACTTTGAAAATGGGTGCAGTTACCGGGGCTGAAGCCAATATTTCAAAAGCTGCAAAACATTTTATTAATTTAGTTGAAGAGAGAACAAATGGCTCAGTTAAAATTGAATATTTTCCAGGTTCAATGCTGGGTAAAGCCGCTACTCAACTTGAGAGTTTAAGAATGGGAGAATTAGACTTTTTCGTTGGTGGAGTAGGCTGGTTTAGTCAGTTGGTCGGAGAATTTAACCTATGGGCTACAGCTTTTGTAATGAAAGATTATAACCATGCCAAGGCTGCTATGGACGGCGAACCAGGTAAGATAGCTCAGGGGAAGCTGCTGGATAAATATAAAATCAGGATGCTGGATGGTACCTGGTATAGAGCTCCCAGACAGATATTTTCTACGAAAAAAGCCGGTCCTATAAAATCAATTAACGACCTAAAAGGTGTCATCATGAGAACAGTTCCATTAGATGCATTTGCTATCCCCTGGGGAGCAACACCGGCAACTACGGTATCCATACCCTATTCAGAGCTGTATATGGCTTTGCAGCAGGGCGTAGCAGAGGCATTTGAGGGTCCAATTGATTTGACTGTACACAATAAAATGCATGAGCCTTGTAAGTATGTTTCGTTAACCAGCCATCAATTTGAAACAGCTGGAATAGTTATATCTGAAATGACATATCAAGGATTAACCAAAGAAGAGCAAAACATAATTACAAAATCAGCTATAGATACTAGAAGCTTTATTGAAGAACTAATTAAAAGTGATGTTGAAAAACAGCTTGCAGATTTAAGAGAAAAAGGACAGCTGGAAATAATTGAAGATGTTGATAGGGACAGTTTCTTTAAGGCTTTAAGTCAGGTTCCCTATAAGATGGAAGCAAAGGGAATCTGGGAAAAAGGTCTATATGACAAGGTAATGAAAATCCCTAACTGATTAAATGAAAAATAGTTATAAAGAGACTTATACTTTGATTCAGGGCTCCAAAGGCAGTAGCTGCTTTTATTTGAAGAGAATTCTACACATGCTGAATTCTTTATTCATATTGTAAAAAAATTAACATACTATCTTTTGGAGCTCTGGTATTATTTCATAATTTTAAAAATTTATAGATGAGATGATGAATTAAAATGAAAAAAACTTTTTTTATTATTGATCGAATATTAATTATAGTTACCATATCTTTATTTATTATTCTTCTTGGCTTAATGACCACTCAAGTTATGTTGCGATACGTTTTCCATACACCGATTAGAGGGGTTATAATATATTCAAATTTACTCTTTACATGGTTGGCATATTTGGGTTGTGCTTTTGTTGCCAGAGATAACAGTCATTTAAGAGTGGAATTCTTCATTGAAAAATTGCCTGAAAAAATAATTATTATTCTAAATGCAGTTTATAGATTATGTCCACTTTTTGTTTTAATATTATTATCTAAACCAATCTATAAATTTTATGAATTTCAACGTGGAATAACTGTCGCTGGTGCAGGATTTCCTGTTTCATATTTCACATATGCATTTGTGGTTGGTTTTTCTTTAATCGCTATTTATACCTTGATAAAGACAGATTCTGATATTGAAAGCATATTTATGGAAAATGATGAATAAAAATTAAGTGATATGATCGTGAATGGAAATTGTTTGTAATTTTGTCAATTCACCGGGAATTGCCGGGTCAAACTTATGTTATCGGTTAAGAAAAGAAGGGAATAGTAATGTGGAGCTTAATAATAATCGGCTTGCTGATATTTTTTGTTATCCTGGGAATGCCTATCTATTTAGCAATGGGAATTACGTCAATTATATACATGTTAATTCAGGGCATGTCATTAATGATAGTTCCCCAGGTTATGGGAAGTGCTTTTAATGAATTTGTTCTTTTAGCGATACCTCTATTTATGCTGGCTGGAAAGTTCATGAATACGGGAGGCGTTACCAAAAGATTATTTAAATTTGCCGATGATTTAGTTGGACATATAACGGGTGGACTTGCTCAGGTTAATGTCCTTTTGAGTATTATATTTGCCGGTATGTCAGGTTCTGCTCTTGCTGATACTGCGGGTCTTGGGGAAATTGAAATTAAATCTATGGTTGACAGGGGTTTTGATAAAAATTTTGCTGCAGCAATTACTGCAGCATCATCATCTATAGGACCTATCATTCCTCCAAGTATCATTATGGTTATATATGGATCTATTGCAGGCGTATCTATTGCTGGTTTGTTTCTTGGAGGTATAATCCCGGGTTTACTTATGGGCCTGGGGTTAATGGCAATAAATTATTTTATATGTAAACGCAGAAATTATCCTAAGAATGAGAACAGACCAGGCATAAAAAATTTATTCATATCATTTACATATGCTATCCCTCCAATGCTGACGCCTATAATAATTCTTGGCGGTATTGTATTGGGAATATTCACTCCTACTGAAGCTGCTTTAACAGCATCCTTATATGCATTTTTCCTTGGTTTTTTTATATACAAAGAACTTACTATCAAAAAAACATTTATGATTATATTGGAAGTATTAAAAACGACCTCTTCAATAATGATTATTATCGGTTTTGCAAGTGTGTTTGCCCGCATACTTACTCAACAGGGTGTACCTCAACAAATTGGAAGTGTTTTAACCAGTATTACTACCAATCCTATTCTAATAATTCTGATCATAAATATATTCCTGCTTGTTTTGGGTTGTTTTATGGACGTGATTGCATCATTAATAGCCGTTACTCCAATGCTCTTACCCGTAATTGATACTTTGCCGATCTCAAGACTTCATTTTGGAGTAATTATAGTCTTAAATCTTACAATTGCTTTAAATACTCCTCCAATGGGAGCCGCACTTTTTATAGCATCTAAAATTGCAAAGACCAAGATAGAAGATACCTTTAGGGCAATGATACCCTTTTTACTTGTTTTAATCAGTGTTCTTTTTTTAATCACTTATTTCCCTGTATTGGTTACTTTTCTTCCTTCTATCTTGATGTAACATTTTGAATTCAAAACTATTTTAACTCAGGAGGATTAAGTTAATTCATTAAAATTAATATAATGCCTTAGCGGAAAAAGAAACTTGACTTAAACGATTGAATCATAAATTGAGTTGTGGGATTAAAATGGCTGTAAAACTTTTAGATAAAGAAAAATTGTTGTTCGATGAAGCCAGGGCGTTCGCTTTAAAGAAGATTGCTCCTTATGCAGACCAGTGGGAAAATGGGGAAAAAACATCGAGAGAGGCTATGGATGTGTTTGTTGAAAGTAGTTATTGTTCTATCGGTGTTTCCAAAAAATTAGGAGGGAGAGGTTATAACTATTTAGAATGTGCTTTGATTTACGAAGGCCTTGCTCATGGAGATGGAGCTCTTTCCTCTTCAATCATTCAACTGCATAATAACATTACATGTCTGCTCGCTAAATATTATGATAAAAATGAAGTCATTAGAGAGCTTTTCCCTGCTATCGTCAGTGGTCATAAAAGGGTAGCGTTTGCAATCACTGAGAAGCATTCAGGATCTGATCCTTCTTCTATGAATTCGTATGCAGAACTTAGACATGACGGTTATCATGTCTTTGGAAAAAAAGCATGGATTTTTAATGCTTTAGAGGCGGATTATTTCGTCATTACGGTCAAGAATGGATCACCTGATACAAAACATATGCTTATGTTATTGGTTGATAGAAACACACCTGGCTTTACAATCGGTGACAATACACCAAGATTGGGCAATAATTGCATATCATGCTGTAATTTATATTTGGATGGCTGCATTATTTCAAAAAACAGGATAATCACTGAAAAAGGGTTTAGCGAAGCATTGTCATTCATTGACTTACCCAGGATATTTGTCCCTAGTATAGCTATAGGAATGTCTCAACGAATAATTGATATTACCATTAAATATTTAGGCGATCAAAAGTCTTTCAGCAAATTTAATATATCGGATAAAGGCGTGCAATCGACACTTTTTAAGCTATTGGCTCGCGTCGAGGCTGGAAGATGGCTGGTTTATAGGACTGCTTCAAAAATGGATAAATTTGAATCCATAAAGATACAGTCTGCTATGAATAAGTTATTTGCAACCGAGGTTGCTATGGATACAATCACAAAGTGTTTACAATTATTTGGAGAAAAAGGATATGATAAACTATCGGTGTTAAGTAGACATATGGCTGTTGCCAAATTACTACAAATAGTTGATGGCACTTCAGAAATACAAAAAATTGTAATCGGAAGGGATTTAGAACTGCTGGCAAATGAATGAAACCTATACATTGTCTCTTGTCCGTATCAAAGGAAGAATAACTGGCTGGTGGCAAAACGGCCCTTTATCTCAGGCCGCAGGACATGATATCAATTTTATTGCTTTATCTGGAGCACTGCATGCCTTTACTGCGTGCCTTTGGGCATCGAAATCACAGTCCCGTATCTCCATTGAACATGCTTGGAGACTCTGGTGGTGGGGCATGATGTTGGCTTTTGGAATAACATGTGGTATCCTTGAAGTTCAACAGTCAGGAAAAATTCAAATTGTTGATGCTTCAGGGATGGAAGGTACTGCCCGATCTGCCAATGCCTCCACCTATAGCGGGAGAGCACAAGAAAACCACATTGAAAGATTGGGGATTTTCCAGATATTAAATTGATGAGCTAAAACAATGTGGTATGATTTAACAATTATTTTTTATACATTGAAAGTGATACAGAATGACTATCAAATATGATTCGTTAGAAACTAAAAGTTTGGCAAGACAAATAGCTGATAACCTCCAAACGGCTATATTTAATGGTGATGTAAGAGCTGATGAGCGATTGCCTTCCGAACACGAACTTGCCGAAAAATTTGAAGTATCCCGCCCCACTATTCGAGAAGCGTTGAAAATTTTAGCTGCGAGAAATCTAACCCGTTCCAGAAGGGGGCCCAGTGGAGGCACTTTTGTTAAAAAACCAACTCAAGAAGAGGTCAAAGAAATAATTTCAAATACAACAACCGTATTGATAAATTCGGGAGAACTGGATTTTAAATTTTTTCATGAGGCACGTTATGAATTTGAGACATTTTGCTGCCGTTTGGCTGCTGAGAGACGAAAACCCGTACATTTGGAAAAAATGAAGGCCGAGTGTGAGATCCAAAAAGACCCTACTACAAATCATGAGGATTTTTGCCATTCTGATGTTCGGTTTCATCGAAATATTGTGGATGCAACAGGTAATCCCCTTCTCAGGTTGATCATTGATCCGGTTTTCGATGCATTACAACCGATATTCAACATGGCCATCTATCGCTACCGCGATCGTGATAGAATTGTTTCCCAGCATAAACAGATACACACTGCAATAGAGAATCAAGATGCAGACAAAGCAGTTAAAGTCATGGTGGAACAATTGGATGATCAACAGGAACAAATGCATAAAGCTCATGAATGGAGAAAACATCAGGATAAAATTATATTCAAAAAATAAAATCTGGCCTTCCGTGTTCGAGATGGGTACGGGTGTGACCTCTTTGCCATTTCCGCCAAATGATAAATGAAGAATAAATTGACTGATAGTTGACAACGCGATGATCAAACGTAAAAAGCCCTGACCATTGTAATAATGATCAGGGCTTTTTGTTTAGGATTAATCTGGCAGCGTTCTACTCTCCCACACAGTCGCCCATGCAGTACCATCGACGCTAAAGAGCTTAACTTCCGTGTTCGAGATGGGTACGGGTGTGACCTCTTTGCCATAGCTACCAGATTAAATCGGTCGGATCCTGGACT
>JACKQG010003738.1_pt1 | contig 18321 bp, 22 predicted proteins | sample 8237621 | NCBI WGS metagenome assembly JACKQG01 (sample SAMN15677084, study PRJNA649215) | marine metagenome | biome: marine; feature: Black Sea; material: saline water; isolation source: suspended particulate matter (SPM) from the Black Sea western gyre | collected 2013-06-09/2013-06-10 | depth... | reverse complement strand
GAAAAACCGAGATGTAACCTTGGTATATATACCAAGGTTACATCTCGGTTTTTCAGTTGTTGCAGTTTCTAAAAGTCGCGCGCTTCGCGCGCGACAATACAAATTCAAAACAACAAAAAAGCGCGACTCACCCCACTTCGTCAAGGCTTCGCGTGGTGGCAGCCGCGCGTACTAAAAACACCCATTAAAGACTAACAACTGAAAAAGTGTTTCGTTGTTTTCCTCCATGTTGCCTGTATTCCTATAAACTACAAACTATCAGCTATAAGCTAAAACTGTTGACTTCTCCTGGCGTATCTGCTAGGATACTGCAACGAGTGTGTGCTCGATTTTGTTTTATATTATGACACGATCACTGAAAAAAGGTCCGTATGTGGACGAAAAATTGCTGAAGAAAATCTCCGGAAAGAAACCGGCGGATGTTGGCGTGATACAGACATGGGCGCGCGCAAGTCAGATTTCTCCGGAAATGGTGGGCTTTAAGTTTGGTGTGCACAATGGCCGCAAACACATTGAAGTGTTGGTATCCGAAGATATGGTGGGGCATCGTTTGGGTGAATTTTCTCCCACGAAAACCTTCCATCGTCACGGTGGTAAGATGCAGAAAGAACTTGAACAGAAGAAGAAAGAGACGGAAATCGCTGCAGCAAAAGCCGCCAAAGCCGCAGCCGACAATAAGTAATTGTTATTTTTACCATGGAAGCGTATCTCAAAAATTATCGTCAATCACCTCGAAAAGTGCGTTTACTCGCCGATTTGGTGCGTGGTAAAAGTGTGGTGCGCGCGCTTTCCGAGCTTTCATTCATGCCAAAGCGCGCTGCATGTCCGATAAAAAAGCTGATTGAATCGGCGGTAGCGAATACGGAGCACAATTTCGGTGCCAAGAGAGGAGATTTGATCGTGAAAGAAATCACCGTGGATCAGGGAGCGACGTTGAAACGATGGCGTCCGCGAGCGTTTGGTCGCGCGTCGTCGATTCATAAGCATACAAGCAACGTGTTTGTTCGTCTCGCAGTTGCTGAAAAAGAAATTATGTCGCAGGAAACGGCTACTGATAATAAAGAGAAGAAGGTAGAAGCGCCAAAGAAGTCGACAGAAGAGGCAAAAAAGGATGAGCCAAAAAAAAGGAGGTAGCTGTAGCAGCAGCGTAAAGAGCCGCGTAGCGGCGATTCATACTAACCTCCTAACATACTAATCTCCTAATTTACTATCCATGTCTCATACCGTACATCCATATTCCCATAGAGTTGGCATCATCCGTGATTGGAAATCACGCTGGTTTGCGTGCGGTAAAGATTATGCCGATGCGCTTCGTGGTGATGTACTCTTGCGTGAATATCTTGTAAAGCGTTTGCGTGGTATGTATGTATCGGGTATTCACATTGAGCGCAATAAAAACGAGATGCGCGTGGTTATTCACACGTCTCGCCCGGGCATTATTATCGGCCGATCTGGAGAACACATGACTAAGCTCCGCGCTGAGGTTGATAAAGAAATGCGTCGTTTGCGTATCAAAAAGCCCGAGTCGCTTAAGATTGATGTGGAAGAAGTGCGTGTGCCTGAAGCTGACGCTGCTATTGTGGCGGCGATGGTTGCCGAAGGTTTGGAACGCCGTTTTCCGTTTCGTCGTGTCATGAAGCAGACCATGGAGAAAGTGATGGCAAATCGCGAGGTGAAAGGTGCGCGTATTGTGCTTTCGGGGCGTTTGGGTGGCGCGGAAATGAGTCGCAAGGAAGAGCTCAAAAAGGGCGGAATTCCTTTGCAGACATTTCGTGCAGATATTGATTTTGCTCGTGAGCGTGCACATCTTCCGTATGGTGATCTTGGTATCAAGGTATGGATTTATCGTGGTGAAGTGTTTGCTGATGAGGCAAAGACAAATGCGAAGAAAGGCATTAAGGATTCGTCTAAGAATAAATAATTTTTCTGACCTATGTTGTTTCCGAAAAAAGTAAAATATCGTAAGTGGCAGACAAATCGCAAGCATCCTGAGAAACTCGCGCGTCCCGATACACGTGGCATTACGCTTGCCTTCGGTTCATTTGGTTTGAAAGCCGAGACTCAGGGTCGCATTACCTCAAATCAAATTGAGGCGGCACGTCGCGCACTGACTCGTTCTATCGGTAAGACGGGCAAGGTATGGATTCGTATTTTCCCCGATCGTCCGGTAACGGCAAAAGCGGCCGAAGTAGGAATGGGAAAAGGAAAAGGTGACCTCAAAGGATATGTGATGGAGGCACGTCCCGGACGCATGCTCTTTGAAGTTGATGGTGTAACGGAAGAGGCGGCACGCCTTGGTATGCACAAGGCGGGGGCAAAACTTCCGGTGAAGACGAAGTTTATCACTCGCGATCATTAAAAAAGACATCGCGACAAGAAAATCGCGAATCGTTTTCTACGGCTTGCAATTTTCTTACCGAAAGGTATACTTCCAAAACTATGGCTAATCCCTACGCACAAAAAAAGATGGCGGAACTCAAAGCGGAGCTCTTGGAAAAGAAAGAGACGTTGCGGAAAAATCGTTTTGATATCGCCGGCAGTAAAGGTTCAAATGTGAAAGAGAACCGCAATCTTCGCAAGGATATTGCGCGTATTGAAACAGTGCTCGCTTCACCCAAAAGCGAAGAGGAAAAAATTACGAATAACGAATAACGAATAACGCGAATATACGAATACACAGTATAACTTCTAAGACAATATATTTCGTCATTCTGAACTTGATTCAGAATCCATACAAAAGCGATGGATTCCGAGTCAAGCCCGGAATGACAGCATGAGAGTTTTCAATACTATGACCAAAGATACACAAAAAATGAATAAGCGCCTGGAGGGCACCGTTGTGTCAGATGCAATGGATAAGACGATAACCGTTCTTGTTGACCGTTTTGTAAAACATCCAAAATACGGCAAGTTTTACACACGTTCAAAGAAGTATAGGGTGCATGATCCGGAAAATACTCATAAGAAAGGGGATCGTGTGACCATTGAATCGTGCCGCCCGATTTCGAAAGACAAGTCCTTTCGTGTCGTTGAGTAAATTACGAATAACGAATAACGCGAATATACGAATACACAAGGAGGGAGCCGCGTAGCGGCGACTCATACTAATCTCCTCATTTACTGTTACACTAACTTACTGATATATACTATCCTCCTGACCTGCTAACGTACTAACCTACTAACCATGATTCAGCCTGAAACACAAGTAAAGATTGCCGACAACTCCGGTGCAAAAATCGGAAAGGTGTTCAAGATACTCGGTGGAACACGTCGAAGGTATGCGCGCATTGGTGATGTGGTGATTTTGTCGGTGAAATCGGCTGAGCCACGCAAAGCGGTAAAGAAGAAAGATGTGGTTCAGGCCGTGGTGGTGCGTCAGCGTCAGCCGCTTCGAAGAAAAGACGGTTCGTACATTCGTTTTGATGAGAACGCGGTTGTGATTCTCGAAAAAGGGAAGCAAGATCCGAAAGGAGGTCGTGTCTTTGGTCCGATTCCGCGCGAACTCGCAGAGCGTGGATATCAGAAGATTATTTCTCTTGCCCCTGAGGTGCTTTAATCGTTGTACGCATATGAACATCAAGAAAGGAGACACAATTGTAGTGATTGCCGGTGCAGATAAAGGCAAGGAAGGAAAGGTGGCCGAAGCTCTTCCCGCGCAGAGCCGTGTGGTTGTTGACGGTGTAAACATGCGCAAGCGCCACAGCAAAGCGAAAAAGAGCGGTGAAAAGGGTCAGATTGTTGAATACGCCGCGCCAATTCATGTGTCCAATGTGGCACTCAAAGATCCAAAGACCGGAAAGCCGACACGCGCAGGGAGAAAGATGGAAGGCGATAAGAAAGTGCGTATTGCGAAAAAGAGCGGGAGCACTCTCTAATCTCTATTTTATATATTGAACATTCATTTCACTATGGAGACCATTACAGACAAATTGAAGAATGTGCGTGCCGCGCTTGGTGAGCGTTTTGGATACACAAATATGTTTCAGGCGCCGCGCCTCGGTAAGATTGTTGTCTCTACCGGTGTTGGCTCCACGATTGATAAAGAAAAGTTGAGAATCGTGCCTGAACGTTTGGCACTTATTACCGGACAAAAGCCGTCGGCACGTGCGGCAAAGAAATCCATCGCATCATTTAAGGTGCGTGAAGGAAGTGTCGTTGGCCACACCGTGACTCTTCGTGGCGCACGCATGCGCGCTTTCCTTGAGAAGTTCATTCATGTGGCTTTGCCACGTACGCGCGACTTTGGCGGTATTTCCCCGAAAGCAATCGACGATATGGGTAATCTCACTATTGGTATCAAAGAACACACCATTTTCCCCGAAACCTCCGATGAAGAATTAAAAAATGTCTTCGGCATGGCAATAACACTTGTCTCCACCGCCAAAGACAAAGAAGAAGCGCTTGCTTTCTTCACCCATCTCGGCGTTCCGTTTAAGAAGGAGACAAACGAAAAATAAAAAACATAAAACAAAAAAAGTAAAAAGCGCCGGCTACCGCCAGCGCTTTTGTGTTTTTGTATGCATCAAGTGCGGAATGACAGGAACGTAAACAACATCGTCATTCCGCACTTGATGCGGAATCTTTATTATTTTCATTTCTAGAGATTATTCGATGAGATCCTGAATCAAGTTCAGAATGACGTAAAGTCTTTCACTCCTGCGCCTTTTCGCGCCACAATAAAAAAGCCGGCGTGTGATACGCCGGCTCTAGAGAGTGTGAAAAAATTTTTACGCTTTAACACTCTCTTTTTTATTTTTCAACCCCCCACTTTTTACCAAGATCGGCAAGTGTATCGTGCCAATCCCTGCCCGTTGTGACGGGCTTGGTGGTTTTCGCGAGAGCTTTCTCCGCTTTTTTCTCACCCTTTGTGATTTTGGGTGAGTGCGGAGAGAATTTTTTCTCCCACGCGGCCGATCTGTCTTTTTGGTCGCGCCCGTTCCCCGCGATTTTTCCTTTCATCGGCTGAGGCTTTTGCTGAGGGAACACTCCCTCGGCAATGTTCACGGACAGCCAGTTTTTTCCTTTCACTGGCTCCCCGCACTCATCGACGACGGGGTTGCAATACACAATCACCCCGCCGCCGCTGGTGAAGGGCGGCCGTCTCATCAAATTTTCCAGAATTACATACAGACCACCTGCATGCTTCTGGAATAAATCACCCCTCTCATTCGACCGCGTAAACACAAAGCGGTATTTATGAAAGACACGATTTCTTTCGTCGGTTTCTTCCACGTAGGAAAAACCGGTGAAAAAGAAATACATGTCTCTCAAATGAGAGAGCAGCGATTTCATTTTCGGCATGGAGTACTGCTCGGCTTTCCGAAGCACGTACCCATCTTTCCCTTTTTTCTCCGCCCGCTCCTCGGGGGAGCTGGTGAACTTGAATTCCTCCGGCAGTCGGGGGAGTTCAAGCGCCCGGGCGAGGCGAAACTGAAGCACGATTGCTTCGTTCACCGCGTGGGCGTACACGAGCGGAGCCACGCTACGCGTGGCTTTTTTCCGGCGACCGTTATGTGATCCACCGGAATTATTTTTTTCCCGCCGACCTTTTGATTTTGTCATCCTCCCTCCTTTTTTGGCTTTTGAAAAAAAATATGAAACGAACTACATCGGAAAAAGTTTATCACGTATATAATGGTATGTCAATACCCTATATATTTGACAAATGGAATGCTTTTGTATAGTATAGAACAACGTTCGTATGGACTCATATGAACGTTTCTTTATATCCTCAATCCGTGTTTCTCCTTTTGGGGCCTCAATATGAGGAAACAGAAGAAATAACACGTGATATTGGGGCGAGATTCCGCATCAAGTGCGGAATGGCATCAAAGGGTGTCGAGGCGCGCGGTAGCGCGCCGGAGGTTGAGGTGTGCGAAGCACATGCGCGCGATAGCGCGCATACTCATCTCCTATCCTCCTACTGTGGCCGAACATGATTTGTCATGTTTTAGGCACTACTCATCTCCTAATAATATGGCAAAAACATCAGTCATCGCACGATCACGAAAAACACCGAAATTCTCCTCTCGCAAGGTGAACCGCTGTTTTAAGTGTGGCCGAAAACACGGCTATATGCGTGATTTTGGTTTGTGCCGTATTTGCTTCCGCGAACTCGCCAATGAAGGCATGATTCCAGGCATTCGCAAATCAAGCTGGTAAAACTCCGCGGAGCGGCGTGAGCGCACGCAGTGCGTGTAAAGAGCGAAGCGCATACTCATCTCCTAACCTCCTAATTTCCTAACATACTAACTTATGGATCCTATCGCAGACATGATCATTCGCATCAAGAACGCCGGCATGGCAGGTCATGAGACCGCCACGGTGCCGTATTCTCGCATGAAGCATGCGATTGCCGATACTCTTGAAAAAGAGGGATATGTGTCGTCTGTAACAAAGCGTGCAAAGAAAACGAAAAAACACTTGGAAATCGGTTTGAAGTATCGTGGCAATCGTCCGTATATCACAAATGTTGATCGTATTTCCAAGCCGTCTCGTCGTGTGTATATGGGTGTGAAGGATATGACGCCGGTGCGTGATGGAAGTGGATGTCGTATCATATCAACACCGCAAGGTGTTATGACCGATAAAGAAGCGCGCAAGAGTCATGTTGGCGGTGAAGTGCTGTTCATCATTTATTAATATGAGTAGAATTGGCAAACAAACAGTTACGATTCCTTCAGGGACGACCGTCACACAGAGCGGTGCGACCTTGAATGTGAAAGGTCCGAAAGGTGAGCTCACACGTACGTTTCCCGCATCAATCGGCATCGTTATTGAAGGTACTGACATCACCTTCACACAAAACGAGGATACACCGGAATCACGCGCTTTGTGGGGTACTGTTGCTTCACATGTGAAAAACATGGTTGCGGGTGTGAACACTCCGTATGAAAAGCGTCTCGTGGTGGAAGGCGTGGGCTTTAAGGTGGATGTGAAGGGGGATGAGGTTGTGATGGCGCTTGGTTTTTCTCACCCAGTACATGTGAAGATACCGAGTGACTTGACTGTCACGAATGAAAAGAACACCATTATCATTTCAGGTATTAGTAAAGAGATTGTAGGTCAGTTTGCCGCCAAAGTGCGTGCTCTCAAGAAACCGGAGCCGTATAAAGGAAAAGGTATCCGCTATGACGATGAAGTGATTCGTCGCAAGCAGGGTAAGAAGACGGCATAACACGAATAACGAATACACATAATACCTACATTCGCGCTTTACAGATTACATCGAAGAACATAGTATGTGCACACCATTGTAAAAACGAAAGAGAAGCTGTTTACAGTATTCGTATATTCGTAACAGATTCTTAATTCGTAATTTTTATGAAAAACATTCAGGAACAAAAAAGAATACGACGCCATGCACGCATTCGCGCAAAGGTTTCCGGTACTGCTGAGTGTCCGCGTTTGAGCGTGTCAAAGAGTAATACGCGTTTATACGCGCAGCTTATCGATGACGTTGCCGGAACCACTCTTCTTGGTGTGTCTGATGCAGGTGAGAAGGGGGCAAATAAAACAGAACGTGCTCGCGCTGCCGGAGCAACAATCGCAAAGCTGGCGAAAGAAAAAGGTATTGAGCGCGTTGTCTTCGATCGCGGAGGCAATCTCTATATCGGTCGTGTACGTGGATTGGCGGAAGGTGCTCGTGAAGGTGGACTTGTATTTTAATGATCTATAATATATATGGAGGAAACAACCACACAAAAAAAGACTGAATCCAAGGGAAGTGAGAAACGTCCGTCACGACCGTCTTCTTCGCGTGGTGATGATCGTCGCTCTCGTGGTGGAGCATCTCGCGGTGGTAAAAAGGGAGGACACAACAATCGCCGTGGCGGTCGTCGTGATTCCGGTGAGCGCGTGAAGCCCGAATTTGATCACAAGATTATCGATACCCGTCGTGTGACGCGCGTGGTTTCCGGTGGTCGTCGTTTTAGTTTTAGTATTACGCTCGTTGCCGGTGACCGCAAAGGACGTGTCGGTGTGGGTGTAGGCAAAGCAGGAGACACTGCTCTTGCTATTGAAAAGGCGATGCGTGATGCCAAGAAGAATATGGTAACGATACAGCGTACGAAGCATCATTCCATTGCGCACACGGTGGATGCAAAGGTAGGAAGTTCACGTCTTTCTATGAAGCCCGCGCCGGGGCGTGGTATTGTTGCCGGATCAGCTGTACGTACGGTCTGCGAGCTCGCTGGTATTAAGGATATAGGTGCCAAGATTTATTCTCGTAGTAAAAACAAGCTCGGTATTGCTCGTGCAGCAGTGAAGGCGCTTCAAGAGCTTGGCTAGAATAGTTTTCATTATAGTAATAGTGAATTATGCAATTACACGACATCAAACCGAAGACAAAATCCAAAGCGGCATCCCGTCGTGTTGGGCGTGGCGGAAAGCGCGGAAAAACATCCGGTCGCGGACACAAGGGTCAGAAAGCACGCGCGGGACACAAGATTCGTCCGGAAATTCGCGATACCATCAAGCGTTTGCCTAAATTGCGCGGACACGGTATCAATCGTGCGCGCACAGTGAACGACGGCGTGATAAAGCCGGAAACGGTAAACGTTGCGGTGCTTGAGACTCGTTTTGAAAAAGGTGATATAGTAAATCCGGCAGTGCTTCTTGAAAAGCGTATTGTACGCCGACAGAAAGGACGTATGCCTGTCGTGAAGATTCTTGCGAAAGGTGACATTACGAAATCTCTTACGATTGAAGGATGCATGTGTTCGGTAAGTGCGAAAGAGAAGATTGAAAAGGCGGGAGGAAAGATTACAATAAAGGGTGAAGAATAATAAAAAGAGAATGCGCCTGCCGGCAGGCAGGCGTTCGTGCACGAAGTGCACGTTCTACCAACTAAAAACTAAAAACGAACAACTATTTCATGAAGGACATCGTACGAAAAATGAAGATTGTGCTTACCGACACCGCATTGCGCAAGCGTGTGTTGTTTGTGCTTTTTGCTCTCGCGCTCTTTCGAGTTCTTGCCGCAATTCCCGTTCCAGGCATCGACACAACGCGCCTCGTTGAATACTTCGCCAATAATCAATTTCTCGGACTCCTCAACATTTTCTCTGGTGGCGGTCTTGCTAATTTCTCTATTGTCATGCTCGGTGTTGGTCCGTATATTACCGCGTCCATTATCATGCAGCTCATGACGATTCTCTCGCCCAAGTTAAAGGCGATGTATCATGAAGAAGGAGAAGCGGGGCGTCGCAAATTCTCGCAATGGTCGCGCATGCTTATGGTGCCTTTGGCAGTGATTCAGGGCTTTGGTCTTATTGCACTTCTTACCCAGCAGGGGGTTATTTCGCAGCTCCCCGCACCGGAGCTCTGGCTCAACATTCTTATTATCACCGCAGGTTCCGTACTCCTCACATGGATTGGTGAGCTCATTTCCGAATTTGGTATCGGCAATGGCGTATCCATTATTATCTTTGCCGGTATTGTGGCGTCTCTTCCGGGAGCAATCGCGCAGCTTGCGTTTACCTTTGATCCGGCACAGATTCCGATGTATCTTGGTTTTCTCGCGGCGGCGATTGCTGTTGTGGCAGGTGTGGTTGCTATTACCGAAGCCGAACGCCCCGTGCCAGTTACCTACTCCAAACAAGTGCGTGGCGGCAAGCTTTACGGCGGCGCTACCAGCTACTTGCCTCTTCGTGTGAATCAGGCGGGTGTAATTCCGATTATTTTCGCGCTCTCCATTTTGCTTTTGCCACAAATGGTGGTAAATATGATTGGCGGTATTACCAATCCGTCGGTGCAGGGAGTGGTGAATGCGCTCAATGCCTTCCTCAATAACGGCTGGTTCTATTCCATTTTCTATTTCATCCTCGTTTTCCTCTTTACCTACTTCTACACGGCAATCACCTTTGAGCCGGAAACAGTTGCCGAAAATCTCCAGAAGAGCGGAGCGTTTATTCCCGGTATTCGCCCGGGCAAATCAACAGAAGAGTATCTCGGCAATATCGTCACGCGCATCACCTTTATTGGCGCGCTCTTCCTCGGACTTATTGCCGTGCTTCCGATGGTGATGCAGGCAGTTACCGGCAACACCATGCTTGCAATCGGCGGTACCGGACTTCTCATTGTTGTGTCTGTTGTCCTTGACCTCGTGAAAAAGATTGACGCACAGGCATCAACACGAGAGTACTAGAAGCAAACAACACATACCAAAAGCCAAATAAAAAATATCAAATAAAAATATTAAAAGTGGCGCGGGCAAAATGTCTGCGCCACTTTTTTGTATCATTCTAACCTCCTTCAATACTGATATACTGATATACTTTTCTATGCTACACTAGCCGTGTGATACCGTGTTGCGGAGCGACACATCGCATGACTTTTTACTCGTATCTCTCACATTACTCATGTCATCCCCACTCACATTTCTTTTCTACGGTCGTTCAGGTGCCGGTAAGGGTACGCAGGCACGACTCCTCGAGACGTATCTTAAAGAGCATACCGGACGTGATGTATTGTATGTGGAAACGGGCAACGGTCTGCGTGATTTGGCGGCAAAGAAAGATAAATATTTCACGGGAGTTCTCACTGAGCAGACTCTTTCAGAGGGAGGACTCTTCCCTGAGTTTTTACCGATCTGGGTATGGGCAAATGCGCTTGTGAAGCAGTATTCCGGCGAGGAGCATCTTATTTTAGACGGCTTGGCACGAAGAAAAGATGAGGTGCCCGTGCTTGATTCGGCGATGGAGTTTTATCATATTTCCAATCCGTATATTTTTCATATTAATGTGTCGCGTGAACGTGCGTTTGAAATGCTGAAAGGACGTGGTCGTCCGGATGATACCGACGATTCCATCAACGAGCGACTGGATTGGTTTGAAGAAAATGTACACCATGCAATGGACGCGTTCCGTGATCTTCCGCGCTACAACTTTATCGACATCAACGGTGAGCAAACGATTGAAGAAGTACACAATGAGATTATCGCTTCGATTAAAGAATTAGAGTAACGATAAACTATAAACGATTAACGATAAAAGTCCGCGGACGGCTACGCCGTCCGCGGACATCTGCGCAAAGCGCACATTACTAATAACTACCAACTAACAACTAAAAACTAACCCATGGTATATTCTCCCCAAGAAATTGAAACACTTCGAGAATGTGGTGCACGACTCGCACGAGTGCTTCGTCTTGTATCTGAGAAGGTAGCGCCCGGTGTTTCAGCTTTTGATCTTGATAGCTACGCCGAGGAGCTTATTCGTGAAGCGGGAGACGAGCCGGCATTTAAGGGATACAAACCTAATCCGAAAGGTCCGGCATATCCAGCAACGCTGTGTGTTTCAGTAAATGAGAAAATCGTGCACGGCATTCCGTGGAGAGATGTTATCGTGAAAGAAGGGGATATTGTGAGCTTGGACTGTGGTATTACTCACAACGGACTTATCACCGACAGTGCCATTACCGTGCCGGTTGGCGAAGTGTCCGAAGAAGCCGAAAAACTTATGATTATAACGGAGAATGCGCTCACGCATGCCATTGCGCGAGCGACCGCCGGAAATCGCATCGGTGACATCGCCTCTGTTGTTGATGAGACGGTATCGGCAGCGGGTTTTGGTGTTATTGAAGAATTGGCGGGGCATGGCGTAGGACATGTGGTACACGAAGAACCGGTAATTCCGAATGTCGGTAAAGCAGGAACCGGGCAAGTACTCAAGGAAGGGCAGGTCTTGGCGATTGAGGTGATGAGCGCGGCATCTACACGTCACGGGACTCTCCTTGATGACGGATTTACATTTGTAACTGATGATGACTCCCTCTCGTCCCATGCGGAACACACGATTGTGGTAACACCTCATGGCGGGGAAATACTGAGCAAAGAATAGCAATTGGAAGCACAGCGGAGTCGGGTTAGCCCGACTCCGCTGTGTTCGTATGCTATACTATATCCAATGGAACAGCGTGGAATGGAACAACCGAAATTTACGTCTCCCGAGGAGGAGATTGCGTTTTTGCGCGCGCAACTTTCCGAAAAAGAGCGTGTTGCAGAAGAGCCGCTCACACTCGAATCTCGCGAACAGGCAACTGAGGAGGTGGTGCGTGCGTATGAACATGTGCCTACCGAAGACGTACTTGCCCCTGAATATACCGAACCAAAGGAGCAGGTGGACGCTGTTGTCCTCGAGCTTGAGCCAGAAGAACATGATGAAACTATGAATGAGCTTCTCGGGATTATGCAGGAGAAAGGTCTCAAAAATACACTTGCCATCGTGGAAAAAATGAACAGTCCGCATATCGCCGACGACTTTCATCGCTTTTTAGTCCAATACATTGCGCATGCCGCTGAAGTTCCCGAGCTCCGCAAAGATAAGCGACTCAATAAAGCGCTCAACATGAAGCTGTATGAAATATCTCTTCCGGATCATCATTCCGGTAGCGACGGAGGAAAATCATTCAAAGAAATTATTTCCGCCATGGAGCAATTCTATGCCGGCATGATGTCGATTTCCGATGAGAAGAATCCCGTACCCGGCAAAGATATGTTTGCACTTGAGATTGCGCAAGCAGATAGTCGTGGTGATATTGTGTTTTATGTTGCCGTGCCCCGCGATAAATCAAGCATGTTTGAAAAGCATATGGAGGCGGTGTTTCCCAAGGCGCGCATTGTAGAAGAAAAAGACGATTACAATATTTTCAATGAATCTGGTGCTATTGCCGGTGCGTCGGGGACTTCGGCGAAGAGTTCTCTTTTGCCATTGCGTACCTATGATTCTTTCGATCATGATCCGCTTGATGTGATTGTGAATGCATTTTCTAAAATCAAAAAGGACGGCGAAGGTGTGGCGGTGCAGATGATTGTCTCACCCGCAGGAGATCATTTTTTAAAGCGCTATGGTACGGCACTGGATAATCTTCGCAAAGGCATGAAAACAAAAAAGGCGCTCGATGTGCCGCGCACCGTATCAGGAGACATTGCCAAGGGATTTGGCGAGGTTATTTTTGGCAGTGGTTTGCCTTCGAAAGACGAGGAAGGGATTCCTAAAGCACCGACACTTGATGAAAAAGCGATTGAAGGGGTCACCGCAAAACTCTCAAGCACGATTTTTGATACCAATATCCGTATTGTCGCCTCGGCTGATACAGCGATCCGCGCTCGGGATATTCTCCGCGAGGTGTCTTCCTCTTTTAATCAGTTTTCCAATGCCGAGGGCAATAGAATTGCTTTTCAGGAAGTGAATGGTCGCGCGCTTAATGCTTTTGTGAAGACATATACCTACCGCATATTTAATATCGCCGAGAGTTTTCCTCTTAATCTCAAAGAAATGACCGGTCTCATGCATGTGCCGGCGGTACAGGAAGATGCCGCTACACTCAGAAGAGCAAAGTCGGGGAGCGCGCCTGCGCCACTTGAGGTGAGTGAGAGTACAGGTATTCTTCTCGGAGCAAACGACTATCGCGGGGCAAGCACGGATATTCACATGGCACCGGAAGATCGTCTCCGTCACTTCTATGTGATTGGTCAGACGGGTACCGGTAAAACAACCATGCTCAAAAATATGATTGTGCAGGATATTCAAAACGGCGAGGGTGTGTGTATGATTGACCCACATGGATCTGATATCCAGGATATCTTGGAGCAGATTCCACCTGAGCGTGCCGAGGATGTGATCTACTTTGACCCGGCGCATACCGCGCGCCCAATGGGGCTCAATATGCTTGAATACGATCCGGCGTTCCCCGAACAGAAAACGTTTGTCGTTGATGAGCTCCTTTCTATTTTCAACAAGCTCTTTGATATGAAGGTTGCTGGTGGGCCAATGTTTGAGCAATACTTCCGCAATGCCACAATGCTGGTGATGGATGATCCGGAAACGGGCAATACCCTTCTTGACGTGTCGCGTGTACTCGCCGACGCGCGCTTCCGCGCACTCAAGCTCTCGCGCTGCAAAAATCCGCTCATCGTGCAATTTTGGCAAGAGATTGCATCAAAAGCGGGCGGAGAATCATCACTTGCTAATATAGTGCCGTATATCACCAATAAATTTGATATTTTCCTTTCCAATGAAATCATGCGCCCGATTGTCGCGCAAGAGAAATCGGCGTTTAATTTTCGTGATGTGATGGACAATCGTAAAGTTCTTCTCATCAATCTCTCCAAAGGGCGATTGGGTGATATCAATGCCAATTTGCTCGGGCTTATTATTGTCGGTAAGATTTTGATGGCGGCACTCTCGCGCGTGGATACACTCGGCAAGGGTAATCTGGCACCCTTCTATCTCTATATTGATGAGTTCCAAAATGTGACCACCGATTCAATCGCAACGATTCTCTCCGAGGCGCGCAAATACAAGCTTTCGCTCACTATTGCGCATCAATTTATTGCCCAGCTTGATGAGTCTATTCGCGACGCTGTGTTTGGTAACGTCGGATCAATGGCGGTATATCGTGTAGGTACGGAAGACGCGGAATTTTTCCAAAAACAGTTTGAGCCGGTCTTTGAGGCATCCGATATCATGAATATCGATAATTACAACGCGTATTTGCGATTGCTTGTAAACGGTCAGCCGGTGAAGCCGTTTAACATTCGCGCCATGGCACCACCTCAAGGGGGGCACGATATCGGTGATAAAATTAAAGAACTCTCATACCTCCGCTATGGCCGCGACCGCGCGGAAGTAGAAGAAGAAATCATGAGGAAGTATCGAAAGGAAGAATCAGTCGAAACTTCGGAGAGAAAATTATATAGTTAATTATATAATAAATTAATTAATTTTTTCACACACTCTCCGACTTCTATCATTCCTCCGCTATAATTTCTGTCCTTCCACATCACCTATATCTTGTCATTCCACGCCTCCTCCATATCCCGTCATTCCCGACTTGATCGGGAATCGAAGACCTTGATTTTTTCTTGCATCGAACATCCTTTTCAAGTATAGTAGTGCCACATAAGTTGCGTAGACTTTTAATGTTTTACTATTTATTCTCCTAATTTCCTAGACAGTATGTCCCATCCAAAGAATGAGCAAACTCTTGTTATTGTAAAACCCGACGGCGTACAGCGCTCGCTTATCGGTGAAATTGTTCGCCGGTATGAACAAAGCGGTTTGAAATTGGTAGCGATAAAGATGCTTATTCCGTCGAGTGATACGGCGCGAGAGCATTACATGATTGGCGGTGAAGAATGGCTTGAGAATGTCGGAAAAAAGGCATCTGAAGCATATGAGCGTAAAGGAGAGAAATCTCCGTATGCAACACATCGTGAAAATGGTCTTGCTGTTCTTGATGCGTGCTCTACCTATCTCTCAGCAGGTCCGATTATTGCAATGATTTGGGAAGGGAATCAGGCGGTTGGTGTTGTGCGTAAGATTACGGGTGGAACCGAACCGCTTTCCTCAGATGTGGGAACTATTCGTGGTGATCTTACTATCGATTCATTTAAGATGGCAGATACAGACGGCCGTGCCGTACGCAATCTTATTCATGCATCCGGCTCAACGGAAGAGGCGGAAAAGGAAATCGCCATCTGGTTTAAGGACGAAGAAATCGTATCCTACCGACACTTAAACGAAGCGATGCTCTACGATGTGAACCTGGATGGAATTTTGGAATAAACAAACAAAAAGTAAAAAATAAAAAGAAAAATAAAAAAGATCAATCTCAAGCGCCAGCTATCGCCGGCGCTTGTGTATTGTGTATATAATCAACGCGATGTCATTCCTGGATGTACGAGCTGCGAAGTTCTGGCGGAGCGGGTGACCGTGAATCCAGAAGGAGCTAAATCGGTTGCGTCACCCATTTCGCCAAGGTTAAACCTTGGCGTAGTTTTTCTTGCATTCCTCGAAAGGAGGAATATAATAGAAAGAGGAGATATGCGTGCGGGTTACATTTCTAGGACACTTGCATTCAAGGGAGGTTGATATGACTTCACGCCTTGGCATGAATGTTGAGACCACCCACGTAGCTTTTCGCTAGGATGCGCCCGAAAAAACATATCTCCACCACAACACCCGCCACCCGGCGGGTTTTGTGTGGGCTATTTAAATCATAGTAACGTTGGGGCAACGTTGTTCCAACGTTGGGCGTGTATAAAATATATAGGGTGTCATCCCGCGCTTGATGCGGGATCTTACAAAACCAAAGACTATCTTTGGTTTTGTCCGTAACCCACTTTTAGAAACTACTCTCTTGATATCCCGCATCAAGTGTGGGATGACAGAGAGAATAGAGTACTCATGAACATACCTTGGTATGTTCATGAGTGCGGCGTAGCCGCACGTACTAAAAACTACCGACTAAAAACTTATTCAATCTGTTCCCCAAACCCCGAAACCCACTAAAATCAAACATGTCCAATTCATGATATAATGATGTGCATGATTTCCACCAAATCACTCATGATTTTAATGACCATCCTTTTGTGGGTGATTTTTGGATTGCATTTGGGGGCTCTTCATTTTGCATGGTATTGGACATACTGGTGGTTTGATATTCCGATGCACTTTCTCGGCGGCGCATGGCTTGGCGGTATGGCAATTTTGGCACTCCGCAAATGGGCACCGGAAAAGACAGAAAAGAAGGTGATTGTGTATACGACGGCAATTGTTGTCGCGCTCTTTATTGGCGGAGTGTGGGAGCTCTTCGAGTTTAGTTTGGATACCTTTGTTATTATGCGAGTTAATGATATTGCCGATACCATCACCGACTTTGGTATGGATGTTGCCGGTGCTCTTTCCGCTGCACTATTAATTATGGGTAAATCAAAAAACTAGCATGTCAAAAACAACACTTACATTTGTTGGCGGTGCCGATATGGTGACGGGCTCCAATTTCCTCCTCACCGACACAGAAAGTGACACATCCATGCTCGTTGATTGTGGGCTGTTTCAGGGTTGTGAGGATTGCGATATGAAAAATCGCGAAGCGTTCCCCTACAATCCCGCTGATATTGATATACTCTTTGTGACACACGCACATATCGACCATGTGGGGCGCATCCCTAAGCTCGTGAAAGATGGGTTTCGCGGTGTGATTTGGTCGACACCTGCCACGAAAGACATTGCCGCTCTCATGCTCGAAGACAGTTTCAAGGTGATGACCTTTCATGCAAAAAAAGAGGGTGCGCCTGAGCCGTTTTTTGATGAAAAAGATATTGCGAAGACGCTTGCTATGTGGCAAACACGCGAGTATCACGACACAAGCAATGTGCAGGGCGGGTATACGGCAGAGTTTTTTGATGCGGGGCATATTCTCGGCTCCGCGATGGTGAAGATTACGCGGGGAGAGCGAAGTATTGTGCTTACAGGGGATCTCGGGAACTCTCCTTCGCCGATTATTCGCGATACGGAAGCACTTCCTCCCACACAGTATCTTGTGATGGAAAGCGTGTATGGTGATCGTAATCATGAGGAGAAAGAAGGGCGAACCGAGTATCTCAAACAAGCGGTAGAGGAGACGATTGCTCGCAAGGGGACGCTTGTCATTCCCGTTTTCTCACTTGAGCGCACGCAAGTGCTTCTCTATGAACTCAATAATCTTATTGAAGAAGGCGAGGTGTCATCGGTGCCGGTATTTTTAGATTCTCCACTTGCCATTGCTGTGACGGATATTTATCGGAAGTATCAGAAGTATTACAATGCTGACGTGAGCCAAGAAATTGCCGCTGGTGATGATATTTTTTCATTCCCCAAACTTTCCTTTACCGAATCACGTGATGAGTCAATGGACATCAATAAAATCCCTGGTCCGAAAATTGTGTTGGCCGGCTCGGGTATGTCGGGCGGTGGACGAGTGCTCCATCATGAGAAACGATATCTTTCTGATCCAAAGAATACTCTTCTTTTGGTCGGTTATCAGGTTCCCGGTACGCTTGGCAGAGCACTTCAAGACGGTGTAAAGGAGGTGACGATATTCGGCGATACTATTCAAGTAAAGGTACAGATCAAACACATCACCGGTTATTCCGCGCATAAAGATTCCGATCATCTTTTGGAATTTGCCGCAGACGCAAAAGATTCTCTTGAAAAGGTGTTTGTCGCCATGGGCGAACTCAAATCAGCGAGTTTTCTTGCTCAGCGTTTGCGTGATTTTTATGATATAGATGCCACAGTACCTAAAGCGGGGGAGGAGGTGATTCTTGATTTATAAGGTGTGCGAAGGATATGGTTAGGGTGGTGCGGTATTGTGATAAGTATAGATGAGTTGTTAGTTTTTAGTCAGGCGCGCTCCGCGCGCACTAAAAACTAACAACTTCTCCTTTTTAATATTCCACACAACATGTACGGACAATCAACATCCGATAGCGCTCCCCCCACCTTTAAATACGAAGACATGTGGTACACTTGTCACATATGGCGAAATCATCAA
>JACKQG010003737.1_pt1 | contig 18322 bp, 17 predicted proteins | sample 8237621 | NCBI WGS metagenome assembly JACKQG01 (sample SAMN15677084, study PRJNA649215) | marine metagenome | biome: marine; feature: Black Sea; material: saline water; isolation source: suspended particulate matter (SPM) from the Black Sea western gyre | collected 2013-06-09/2013-06-10 | depth... | reverse complement strand
CATGACCGATGATCGATTCTTCGCGGGTCCAGATGATTTTGACAGGACGATTGATTCCCCGTTCGTGCAGACGCAGTGCAGCCAGGGCAAGCACGATTTGCACGGACATATCCTCCCGTCCGCCAAATGCGCCACCAATGGCAGGATGGATGATCCGTATTTTCTCCGGTGGCAAGCCCAATGAATGAGCGACCTGCTCCTGTTCTTCCTTGAGCCATTGTCCCGCAACCATCACAACCACCTGACCATTATCGTCAATATAGGCAACGCCAGCTTCAGGCTGTAAATAGGCGTGTTCCTGGAAAGGAGTTCGCAGTTCAGATTCAACGATCACATCTGCCTGGGCGAAACCGGTTTCCACATTTCCTTTGCGGATGCGGTGACTCTGGACGATATTTGTATCTTTGTCCGGGTGTAAAAGCATCGCCCCAGGTTTGGCGGCTTCGCGAGGATCTGTGATCACAGGCAAGTCTTCATAATCCACGATGATCAAATCCCGGGCTTTGGCGGCGATCGCCTCACTTTCAGCGACGATCAGAGCAACCTGATCGCCTACAAAGCGAACTCGGTCAGCGTAAGGCTTGTCTGAACCAGGGCCGCAAAGCACCGGCTGATCAGGGATTTGCAGGCCATATTCATTTACGGGCACATCTTTGGCGGTAAAAACAGCAATCACTCCATCCATGCTTTCAGCATTGCTGGTATCGATACTATTGACAATTGCATGAGGTCTGCGTGCGAAGAGAATCTTCATATATGCCTGGTTGGGCATGGTGATGTCGCCAGGATAATGGGTTTCGCCGGTTACTTTGCCGCGAGCGTCGATACGAGGGAGCGATTTACCAATAACGTGAGTTTTCATATTGTTTTAGCGTGAGTGTTTTTTTACTTTACGTTTTGAAGGAGGTGCGTCTGTGGGCCCATATTGTGAGGGATTTACCGCCCTATACATGAAACTGTATATGACACTGATGATTCCAGACAAAATCAACAGAATAACCGAGGCAAAAATTAGATTTACTTCCAAATTAGTCCACGAACGGACTTCATATAAAAAAGGAATAATAGATCTGACTTCCCAGAGAATCGGTGGGATGCTCGGTTCTCCAAACAGGGTGGGGCTGAGACCGTAAAAGAAGAATCTAACAGATTTGATCTCAAGAAGCACGGCCGCGCCAAGATAGGATATTATTGGCAGCAGAATAAACATGGTGCACCCAATCCCACGCCATATTGCAGGAAGTTGTTTCTTTTTATTGGTATCGTCGTCAAATCGGTATTTACCCATTTATAACCTCAATTCTCTTTGCTGGCATTTTCAATTGCCTGCACAATCTTGTAATACCCTGTGCAGCGGCATAGATTGCCTGCAATTGCCTGCTCGATTTGGTTCTGCGAGGGAACAGGTATTTCCTCAAGTAATTTTGCAGCAGACATAATAAACCCCGGGGTGCAATAGCCGCATTGAACCGCACCATCATGGATAAATGCCTCCTGAACAGGATGTAGTCTTTCCTGAGTGGCATCGGCAATGCCTTCTATAGTGATGATCTCAGCGCCATGCGCACGTGGTGCAGGTACAAGGCAGGACATTACAGCTTTGCCATCTAAAAAGATGGTACAGGCACCGCATTCGCCTTCGCCGCAACCCTCTTTCGAACCCATCAAGCCTGCATGATCGCGCAATAGGGCAAGCAGGGTTTTGTCGTGGCAATCGCTGAGTGAGTATTCTTTCCCATTGATTGTTGTGACGATGGGCTGTCCGTTGCCATGAGTAAAGGTCTGAGAGCTGAAGCTGGAAGTCTCATTTCCCCACAACAAAACCGGATCGGACGGGAACCCAACTTGTTCCTGTCCATCTCGCAGGGAGCGCAGTCCCCGGGCAGTGTTGACGCGAACCATTTCCAGGCGGTATTCTGCTGAACCACGGATATCGCCAATTGGACGGGAGGCCTTCATCGCCAGATTTGCAGCCTCGTTGATCACATCTTCGGTCAGCTCTTTCCCAGCCAGATAGGCTTCCGCTTCATCAGCGTGGATAATGGTTGGCGAGACTGCGCCGAGAGTGATAGATGCTGACTTAACGGTCGGCAAATTGAAATCAAGGACGATCGCCACATTGATCACCGCGATGGCTTGCGCGCGGCGTAAAGCCAATTTGATGAAGGTCCCTCGCTGTGTTTCCGTCAAAGCTGGAAAAGTAATATCCACCAGCATTTCATCATCGCGCATCACAGTTTTGCGCACACCCTGATAAAAATCCTGCAATGAAATGATACGCTCTCCTTGCGTGGAGAGGAGAGTAACCTTTGCGTTGAGCGCCATTAACGGCGTGATTGTGTCGTTGGCGGGTGAGGCAGTGATCAGATTTCCGGCAATCGTCGCGCGGTTCCGGATCTGGTTGGCGCCCACTTCCCAGCAGGCACGTACAAGAGGGTAAGCGCGCTCCTGCATCAGCTTGGAGCCTGCCACATGATTATGGGTGACCAATGGTCCAAGATGGATAACATCGTCTTCATCGAGGGTGATTCTGTCCAGATTTGGGATGCGGGATACGTCAACCAGGGTTTGAATGTTTTTGCGGATACCTCGTTCGATTTCGAGGATCAGATCAGTGCCGCCCGCCACAATGCGCGCATTGCTGGTTTTTGCCAGGATTTCAACGACTTCCTGGGATGATGAAGGGGTGATATATTTTTGCCACATAGGTTATTAAAATGTTATTGCGAGGAGAAAAAAATCATCTCCTCGCAATAACAAGATTGCGATTATTCTCCGCTACCAGTGAAAATTTCAGAACGACGATTAAACGCCTCGGTTGTCTGGCGAGCCAGCGAAATGAGATTTCGGATTGCTGCTGGCAAACCGGCTTCATCACTGAGGCTGGCTTCAACATTATCCAGTGCCCGCCCAATCTCTTCTGCTGCCAGGAAAAATCCTTGGTCAAATGCGTATATTTGTGCCAATTCTGCCTCATTGATCTTTATGGCATCAAACAAACCGGAATATCCATAAGAAGCAGTGCGGATTTTGTCAATGAAGGTCCGTATTTGGATAACGGCGCGCTCCATATCGTCAATATAAGCGATCTTGCCCTCTCTGATCATATCAGTCTGGAGCTGTGAAGCCCGCGTCCATTGTTCCTGGAATCTGTCGGCAACAGTCTCACGCAGTAATTTATCTGCTGCGCGTCGGTTTTGACGTTCAATATATCCATCAAATCCGGGGATATAACTTGCTAGTTTTTTGAAAACATCTTGCGAGTCAGTAACTTTTTTAAACAGGTCAGTCATGGGGTACCTCCTGATTGGATATACGGAAAAAATAGCTAAAGGTCTCAGAAATCCTTTCCCATTATAGCCTCTGTTTGTGGGTATAATCAAGTTCGCAATAAATACAATAAACTTGATGACAGGAGAAATAGAATGACAACCGATATTCAATCAATATTAGGGGATAAAGCAGAATTTCTGCTCGGCTTCGATAAGCCGAAAATTTCTAAAGAACGCTTGCATATTCCCGGCCCTACATTCGTTGATAACGTTTTTTCACAATCTGACCGTAATAATAGAGTGCTTGGCAATCTGACACGGATATATAATACTGGGCGTTTGAGTGGGACAGGATATGTTTCCATTCTACCGGTTGATCAGGGGATAGAACATTCTGGTGGGGCGAGCTTCGCGAAAAACCCTGATTATTTTGATCCGGCAAAGATAGTTGAGCTTGCGATTGAGGGTGGGTGTAATGCGGTTGCATCTACCTTTGGCGTTTTAGGAATGGTTTCGCGCAAGTACGCTCATAAAATTCCCTTCCTGGTGAAGATCAATCATAACGAATTGTTGACGCATCCGAATCTATACGAGCAGATATTATTTGGAAATGTTGAACAGGCATATGATATGGGCGCAGCTGCTGTTGGTGCAACAATTTATTTTGGTTCGGAAGATTCGCATCGCGAAATAATTGAAATTGCGCAGGCCTTCGCCTTAGCTCATGAGCTCGGGATGGCAACCGTGTTATGGTGTTATTTGCGTAACTCAGTATTCAAGCAGGATCAGGATTATCATGCTTCTGCTGATCTGACCGGGCAGGCAAATCACCTTGGGGTCACGATACAGGCAGATATTATCAAGCAAAAGCTGCCTGAAAATAACGGCGGATTTCTTGCTTTAAACACAGAAAGCGTTTCGTATGGCAAGCTTGATAAGCGAATGTATAGTGATCTAAGCAGTGATCACCCAATTGACTTGTGCCGATACCAGGTGGCAAATTGTTATATGGGGCGCGCCGGCCTGATCAACAGTGGTGGCGCTTCGGGAGAAAATGATTTTGCGGATGCTGCCAGGACTGCGGTGATCAATAAACGTGCTGGCGGGCAAGGGCTGATTTCAGGGCGTAAAGCCTTCCAGCGCCCAATGGAAGAGGGTGTGAAGCTTTTGAATACCATCCAGGACGTGTATCTGGATAAGAGTATCACAGTAGCCTAGGGTTTTGGAATTTTAGAAGCCCGTGTACGTTACCTCGTCGGGGAATCCGCCAGGGAAGATATCAGCATATTGGCGGATTTCCGTATTTAATCACTAAACCTCTTGCATATTTGCTTCCGGCGGCGTCCCCGCCGCCGCCCTAAAGGATGCTACGCAAAGGACGGCGGCTAGAGCAGTGTTAAAAAGGGACTTTTGCAAGAAGTCTACTGAAAGATATGTATTTATACAATCATGAAAATTCATCCCAATAGCAAGTTCATCATGATCGGAGATTCCATCACAGATTGTGGCCGTACCCCAACGGAACATGGGGAAGAGTCACTGGGTAACGGATATGTGCGCCTGATCAATAGTTTAATCACTGCCACATATCCGACTTTGGAAATTCAGATTATCAACAAGGGCATTAGCGGGAATACCGTTCGGGATCTTAAAAATCGTTGGCAAAAAGACGTTCCGGATTTGGCGCCAGATTGGCTTTCAATCATGATCGGGATCAACGATGTCTGGCTAAATTTTGATGATTGGATGCCGGCTGAACGGAAAATTTCAATTGAAGAATATGAAGATACTCTGGATGAGCTGGTTGGCAATGTGTTCCCGTCTTTGAAGGGGTTGGTCTTGATGACACCTTATTTGCTTCAACCAGATCGTGCTGATCCGATGCGCGCCCTGATGGATCGATTCGGAGCGGTCGTGCACAAATTGGCAAATAAATACAATGTGATCTATGTTGATACACAGACGGCTTTTGATGAATTTTTGGTGAATATGAAGGCGGAGGATTTATCAGAAGATCGTGTCCATCTTAATTTGACCGGACACATGATCCTGGCGAGGTCATTTCTGAAGGCTGTCGAGTATGCCTGGTAACTGGTAACTACTTCGCATTCAGCGAAGATATTATTTTCATGTATATACAAAAAAACACTCTGAGACTTAGTCTCCCAGAGCGTTCGTTTTTTCGAGAGGCGACGACGGGACTCGAACCCGTGATCAGGGTTTTGCAGACCCGCGCCTTACCAACTTGGCTACGTCGCCGGGTTTACTTGAGCGGGCGAAGAGATTCGAACTCTCGACCTTCTCCTTGGCAAGGAGACGTTCTACCACTGAACTACACCCGCATTTCCTTGGCCATGTTTTCTGACCGAGTGCCGAGAGACAGAATCGAACTGACGACACCGCGATTTTCAGTCGCGTGCTCTACCAACTGAGCTATCTCGGCGAGAAGATCAAATTGTTAAGCGAGTGGTATTCTAACCGTAGTTTTGGGGATTGTCAAGAAATGGAATTCAGTTAGGGAAGATGGCCATTTTATGTCTTGACGTCACCCGCTCTTAAGGTAGAATTACCCACGCAATCCGTGGGGCGATGGCGGAATTGGCAGACGCAACGGACTTAAAATCCGTCGGTGGTGACACCTTGTGGGTTCGACCCCCACTCGCCCTACATGCAGCGAAAAGCCACCTAGAAAACCCATATTTAGGGGACATTCGGCACAAGAAAGGATAGTGCCGTTATGTCTTTAACAGCCCAGACCCATAGGACTCTTTCAGTTTCTAAGGTGGATGAATACATCCTGATATGGATAGAAGCCTTCCTGATTGACCGCAAAGCACGGGGAGTTGCCAAGGGGACATTGATGTTTTATTCACAAAAATTAAGACAATTTACCGACTTTTGCGATGGTCAAATCGTATCGGATATTGGTCAAATCACTCCCACTTTCATTAGAGAATTTATGCTCTATTTGGAAGAAACCGGCCACAATCCTGGCGGGCGACACGCTGCCTTTCGGTCGCTTCGGGCTTTCCTGCTTTGGTATGAAGACGAAGTGGAGCCAGAAGGTTGGAGAAACCCCATTAGCAAGGTGAAAGCGCCCAGAGTGCCGATGGAACCGTTGGAGCCAGTCGCCTTTGAGACGGTGACCGCGATGATAAAAGCCTGCCCACGGGACACTTTCACTGGTGACCGGGACGCGGCTATCCTTCTGTGCCTCTTGGATACGGGCGCACGTGCCAGCGAATTCCTGTCTATCAATTTGGAAGATATAAATCAGGCACGCGGTGATGTTTTCATCCGCCAAGGAAAAGGGAGCAAGCCGCGCACGGTTTATATCGGGAAGCAATCAAAACGGGCGCTCAGGCGCTATCTAAAGCACCGTAAGGATAATAGCCCTGCATTATGGGTAACGCATCCACGTTTTGGTTCGGAGCGTTTAGGCTATGATGGGTTACGGGGTGTTATGACACGCCGCGCTGATAGCGCAAATGTAGAAGTGCCAAGCCTGCATGATTTCAGGCGCGCTTTTGCGCTTTCGATGCTTCGCAATGGTACAGATATTTTCACGTTGGCAAAGCTGATGGGGCATGAAGGGATTACTGTCTTACAGCGCTATTTAAAGCAGACAGACCAGGATACTGAAGAAGCCCATCGCAGGGCAGGACCGGTGGACAACGCAGATTTGTAAAATTTAATTTAGTAAAAGTATTACACACTACAATATTCAGTAATATGCTACACTGTTATTGCTTGTTCCATCCTTCCAATTTCCAATATTCTCTGCTCTTACTTTACAACAGATTTCAAGCCTTGAACAGTTATCTCTTTGCGTGCTTTGTTATACCAATAGTGCAAATGAATTAACATGTTATCCCCCCTTCTCGATACTCCCTGGGACCATTACTTTTTAGGGGGTCTTTGTTCTTCGCCCTCTTCAGCCCCTCTTAGCTCTGGCATTTGGTTGGGGAGACGATAGATAATTGCCTGGCTGAACTTTTGCCACTGGGCAAACTCTTCCTCCCTATTTTTTGGTGGTTCAATCCCGAGAGTTTCTCGCAGCTTGGGCGCAAATACATCAAAAGATGATTTGACATAATCCCCCCACTCTCTGGCTGAGCTGGTTGCTCTTAGCGGAGCTATGGCACCTAAGACTATCCAAAGGACAACAATCCCCCAGTTGAGTTGAGCGCCTGTCGCGATTGCCAAGCCCAGGTATTCAATTTGTAACAGGATAAAAACCAAGCCAAGATTGACCCAAAAATCGACCTGGGAGCGGGCACTGTTGACCAGTTCAACATAATCTTTGGGCATCACGGCCAGCAGCCTTCCCCAGGCATCGATGGAGTCCAATCCGTACATGGCGCGCGGGTAGATTTCAAAGGAGCGCAGCGCATTTCCGAAAGGTGTGGGGAGTAGAAGCTCCTCTTTGTCAGGGAATTCTGTCGAAAGACGGCGAATGATTTTATTGCGTTTCTGGCGGGATTTGGTTGGAAATTCCTGCTCTGACTCGATGCAGGCCCGATATTCGGTGTTTAGCTCATCAAGTTCTTTCAGGGTGTTGCGATAGCGCCTTTTTTCAAACCACCCAAAGAGTTTCACGGGATTGAGAGAGCCGTACCCCTCCATAAATCTGTATAAATCCCGATTGACGGCCAATAAAACAATCCCCCCAATCCAACTCAGCAAACCCAAAATAGTTGTCCCAATAAGTAAATCAATTTCAAGAAAAACGGAAATATCCGGCCCGAATGGATAGGAGTTGAGAATAACTCCGGACAGGGTAATGAATATCCCTACTGGCAGAAAAAATCCAACGGCAAAGTTACGGTCAAATAGTTTTGGAAGCTCACCAAACATGGGCACCTCTGTTCAGTATTATTTTTCTTTGTAGACTTTAGATTTGAAATATTCCTCCGCAATGAGGGCACACTACTGTCTGTGGTGTGTTTTTATCAAATCTGATTAAGGGATAAATGGCTTGGGCATTTGGTTTTGAGAATGATTCGCTGCAATCAGGGCAAATAATGTTTTGAACATTTACCTTTATTTCAGTTCTATCACCCAAGCTGCTCGTTTCGATATTTCCCAGATTTAGGGGAGCATCGGTAGTGCCATCGCCGGCCAGGCCGCTGTTCTTGTCGCCATGACCTGGTTTGCCTGGTTTAAAATTTGGCTGTTTAAAGGGGGCATTTGTTGAGCCATCACCAGGAAGACCTCTGTTTCGTATTTCGCGAATTGGCTTTTTATCCTTTGAGCCGAAACCTGATAAATTGCTTGGCGTTATCTTTTTAGGCGCCATCTGATTTTCCTTTCTCCTAATGCTTTACGTCTGGTGGTGGAGGCGGTGCATCAATAGTGACATCTCCGGGAAGGCGGGATTCTTGCCTCCCTTCGCTGTCAAGTCGAATTACATCTATTCGAGACTGTGTTTCATCTATGTCGCCCACGATGTTTTCTAATCTTTCTTCAGGATTATCCTTTTGTCTGTTGGCGAGAACGATGCCAACTACTGCGAGCATGACAATTAGAATTAATCCCCCGAGGATAATAGAAATAGCGCTCATAATTTATCTCCCTTATTCTTTTCAACCGACATGTCGTTTCTCCCGAACGCATCAACTCATCTCTATAATAGAGAAAAATGCTGCAAGTTACAAGTAACAAACCCCAAAATCGTCTATAATCTCCATACAATCTCCTACCTAGACAGGGACTTTCATGCCAAATAACTTCACAGACAAAGCAAATTTCATCTGGAACGTAGCCGATGATGTGCTGCGCGGAACTTTCAAGGCGCACGAATACGGGGATGTGATTCTGCCCTTCGTGGTTTTGCGCAGGTTGGATGCAGTACTCGAAGCAAAGAAAGATGATGTCATAGCGGGTTATGACCAGTTCAAGGGGATGCTGGACGAAGAGCGGCTGGTGCCGGTTTTGAAGCAGGCGGCGGGGGGAACGAATTTCTATAATCATTCACTCTTTGACCTGCGCCGATTGGCTCAGGATGCGGGGAATGTGGAACTCAATTTCAATAATTATATCAACGGGTACAGCAAGAATGTGCGCGATATTATCGAGAATTTCCAGCTTGTGAAGGTGGTCGAGAAGCTGGTCAAGAATGATTTGCTTTTCCTTTTGGTGGAGAAGTTCGCCGAAGTGGATTTAAGCCCCGCCAAAGTGACCAACCACGAGATGGGCTATATCTTCGAAGAGCTGCTGCGGCGCTTCTCGGAAATGAGCAATGAGACAGCAGGTGAGCATTACACCCCACGCGAAGTCATCCGCTTGATGGTCAGTTTGATGTTTGCGGAGCATCGGGACGAACTGCTCGGGGCCGGTATTATTCGTTCGGTCTACGACCCAGCCTGTGGCACGGGCGGGATGCTTATCACAGCCAAGGATTATATCCAGGCTGAAATCAATCCGAATGTCGAAATTGTGATGTATGGGCAGGAACTGAACGAGCAGACCTACGCTATCGCCAAATCGGATGTGCTCATCATGGGCGAGAATGCCGAGAATATTCGGCAGGGCAACAGTTTCACACAGGATAAATTCAAGGGACAGCAATTCAGTTATATGTTGAGCAATCCGCCCTTCGGTGTGAGTTGGAAGAAGGAAGAAGCCTTCATCGAGAACGAAGCCAACGACCCGCACGGACGTTTCAGCGCTGGCACGCCGCGCTCCAGTGACGGGGCGCTGATGTTCCTGCAACACATGATTTCAAAGATGGAAGCGGGCGGCAGCCGCATTGCGATTATCTTCAATGGCTCGCCGCTCTTCACAGGCGACGCAGGTTCGGGTGAGAGTAACATTCGCAAATGGATTATCGAAAACGACTGGCTCGAAGCCGTGATTGCCATGCCGACCGAGATGTTCTACAACACAGGCATTGCGACTTACATTTGGATGGTGACGAACCGCAAGCCAAATCATCGCAAAGGCAAAGTACAACTCATTAATTCTGTAAATTTATACGAGTCCCTTTTGAAAAACTTAGGAAGTAAACGTAAGCGCTTCTCGGATTCTCATATTGAACAGATAACAGAAATCTATTCCCGTTTTGTAAAATCTGAAAACTGCTTGATTTTGGACAATGCCGACTTAGGTTACACCAAAGTAACCGTGGAACGCCCGATATATAACAAAAAAGGCAAAATAGAAACAGACAAACAAGGACAACCCAAACCAGATTCGTCTTTGCGTGACTTCGAAAAAATTCCATTGAAAGTAGATATTGACGCTTACTTCGAACGAGAAGTAAAACCGAACGTTCCCGACGCATGGATGGATAGAAGCAAAGATAAAGTAGGCTATGAAATCAGCTTCACTAAATACTTTTACGAATATCAGCCTTTACGCTCACTGGCTGAAATCAAAGCTGACATTTTAAAATTAGAAGCCGAGACCGATGGCTTGCTTGGGGAGATTCTTGAGTAATGAAAGAGTATTCAATTTACAAAAATAGTGATATTAGATGGATTGGTCAAATCCCAGAATCATGGCGCTTGATACAACTCAAGTTTTTGACTGAAAACCATGATAATAAAAGGATTCCTGTAACCGCGGAAGACCGTGGAAAATGCAAGGTCAATATCCCTATTATGGAGCAACGGGAATAATTGATTACGTAAATAATTTTTTATTTGATGGGGAATACCTTTTGATTGGAGAAGATGGAGCGCCTTTTTTTCTACCTCAAGATGTCGCCTTCGTTGCTTCTGGTAAATTTTGGGTTAACAACCATGCACATATTTTGAAATGTAAAAATGAGAACAACATTCACTTTCTCAAATATTGCCTAAATAGTGTTGATTATGTTGAATATATAACTGGAAGTACACGGGATAAACTCACACAGTCTGATTTATGTAGAATAAAACTTCCCATCCCATCTCTTCCTGAACAACAAGTAATCGCCGATTTTCTCGACCACAAGACAGCGCAGATTGACACACTAATTGAAAAGAAACAAAAACAGATTGAGCTGCTCCAAGAAGAGCACAAAGCGCTTATAAATCACGCAATCACAAAAGGATTAAACCCCAAAGTGACCATGAAGGATTCTGGCGTGGAGTGGCTAGACGAGATTCCAAGTCATTGGGAATTTGTGAAAACCAAGTATCTATTTCGACTGGTAACAGAAAAAGCGCCTGATGATAATGAAATGGAACTACTGTCCCTTTATACTGAAATCGGTGTGCGTCCTCGTAAAGATTTAGAAGCAAGAGGAAACAAAGCCTCAACAACTGACGGGTATTGGATTGTTAAAGAAGGCGATATTGTCGTAAATAAATTATTGGCATGGATGGGAGCAGTTGGCTACTCCGCTTATGATGGAGTTACAAGTCCCGCATATGACATATTACGAAAAACAGTTCCTTTGAATAGCAAGTTCTATCATTATCTTCTTCGATGTGGCATTGTTTTGCCTGAGTTCAAGCGAAGGTCAAGAGGAATTATGGAAATGCGCCTTCGGCTATATTTTGATGAATTAGGGCAAATCCCATTGGTTTATCCACCTGAGTCCGAACAGAATCAGATTGTTGAATATTTGGAAGACTTGGAAGAGACTGTAAATCGAACAATATCTAAGATAACAAAAGAGATTGAGTTACTTCAAGAATATCGAATGGCTTTAATTTTTGAATCCGTGACAGGCAAGATTGACGTAAGAACGGCGGTGTAAGTATGGCTTCCAATTACAAAGAAATGAACTTCGAAGAGCACATCGAATCGCACCTGCTGAACTCAGGCTATCGCAAGCGCACACCCGAAGAGTACGACAAGGCGCTGTGTTTGATTCCCAATGAAGTCATTCAATTCATCCAAGCCACCCAGCCCAAAGAATTTGAAAAACTCGAAAAGCAATACGGAGCCGACACCTCCCCCAAACTGCTCGAGCGCATAGCGCGTGAGGTCGGCAAGTATGGCGTATTGTATGTCCTGCGCAAAGGCGTGGCAGATAGGGGCGCAAAATTCAAACTGGCATACTTCCAGCCCTCCAGTGGCATGAATCCCGAACATCAAACGCTCTATCAGGGCAATCGTTTCAGCGTCGTGCGTCAACTCAAATACAGCCAGAAGAACGAAAATTCGATAGACACCGCGCTCTTCCTCAATGGTCTGCCCATCGTCACCATCGAGTTGAAGAACTCGCTCACGGGTCAAACACTGGAGAATGCCGAGAAACAATACAAGCACGACAGGCTCCCCAATGGCGAGCCCCTGCTGGCGTTCAAGCGCTGTCTCGTGCATTTTGCCGTCGGCAACGAACAAGCCTCCATGACCACCCATCTGCAAGGCGAGAAGACCCGCTTCTTCCCCTTCAACAAAGACAGCGAGAATCCCGTCAACCCGAACGGGCATAAGACCCATTATTTATGGGAGGATATTTGGCAGGCGTCCACGCTGTTGGAGTTGATTAATAATTATCTGCATGTGCAAGCCATCTCGGAGCGCTCATACGACCCGCAAGCTGGTACGGTTACCGAGAAAGTTTCCGAAGCCTTTATCTTTCCCCGCTACCATCAACTCGATGTTGTCCGCCATTTATTGAAACTCGTGCAAGCTGATGGCGTCGGCAAAAATTATCTCGTGCAACATTCGGCGGGTTCGGGCAAATCCAACTCCATCGCCTGGCTGGCTCATCAACTGGCTTCGTTCTATCAGAAAGCCGACGACACCGAGCGCCTCTTCGATTCCATTATCGTGGTCACCGATAGGCGTTTGCTCGACAGGCAACTGCAAAACACCATCAAGCAGTTCGAGCAAACCGAAGGCGTGGTCAAAAAGATAGATGAAAACTCCGCTCAACTCAAGGCGGCGCTTGAAGCGGGCAAAGCCATTATCATCACCACCCTGCAAAAGTTCCCCGTCATCTCTGCCAGTATGACCGACCTCAAAGGCAAACGCTTCGCCGTTATCATCGACGAAGCCCACTCCAGCCAATCGGGAGAATCCGCCAAACATCTCAAAAAGACTCTGGCGGTCGATTTGGAGGGTGCCGAAGCCGAAGACACCACAGGCGACGACTTGGAAGATGAAATCATGCAGGAGATTCGCGCCCGCGGTCGGCAAAGTCACATCTCGTATTTCGCCTTTACTGCCACACCCAAGAACAAAACGCTCGAACTCTTCGGTCGAAAAAACGCCGAAGGAAAACCTGTTGCCCATCATGTCTATTCCATGCGGCAAGCCATCGAAGAGAACTTCATTCTGGACGTGCTCAAGAACTACACCACCTTCAAGCGATACTTCAAACTGGTCAAGAAAATCGAAGCCGACAGCGAATACGAAAAGAAGAAAGCCATCCGCCTGCTCACCTCCGATGTGGATTTGACCCCGCACGCCATCGAGCAAAAGACGCGCATCATGCTCGACCACTTTTTAGAGAAGACCGTCCACACCATTCAAGGCAAAGGCAGGGCGATGGTCGTCACCCGCTCACGTTTGCACGCCGTCAAGTTCTATCTCGCCTTCCGCAAAGTGATGGAAGAGAAGAATTTGAACTTCAAGCCTCTGGTCGCCTTCTCTGGCGAAGTGGCAGACCCTGACACAAAAGAGAAATACACCGAGAACAGCCTGAACCGTTTACCGCCGCGTGTCGCCATCGAAGACGCATTCAAAACACCCGAATATCGAATCCTTGTGGTAGCCAACAAATACCAAACAGGCTTTGACGAACCCCTGCTGCACACCATGTATGTCGATAAACGGCTGGCTGGCGTGCAAGCCGTCCAGACCCTCAGCCGTCTCAATCGCACCCGCTCAGGAAAAACCGACACACTTGTGATGGATTTCGTCAATGAAGTGGAGGATATACAGTCCGCTTTTCAACCGTACTATCAAACCACCCTGCTCGAAGAAGAGACCGACCCGAACAAACTCTACGACCATCAAACCACGTTGAAGGCCTTTGAAGTTTTCACCGATAAGGATGTGGACGAATTCGCTGAAATCTTCTTCAATATCAACATGCCGCAGGAAAAATATCAACCCGTGCTTGATAGAGTTGTCAATGTATGGAATTACAAACCTGAACAAGACCGCGAAGACTTCCGCGCCACTGTTCAGAAATTCATCCGCTTATATGGCTTCGTCTCACAAATCATCACCTTCACCGATGTGAGTTTAGAGAAACTATACGTATTTGCCAAGGCGCTCAACCGCAAACTTCCCCGCCGCAAAACACGCCTGCCTTTAGAAATCCGTGATGCCGTCGACTTGGACTCCTTCCGCTTGCAGGAAACCTACTCTGGAGAAATTGAATTGGACCCAAGCGATGGCACCGTACCCGGCATGGGCGATGGAGGAATGGGCGGTAACGAAGATGAAAAAGACCTGCTCTCGAACATCATCAAAACCCTGAACGAAACCTATGGCATTGAACTGACCGAAGACGATAAAGTGGATATGGCGCGCCTGCTGGATAACTACATCGCCAATGAAGAACTAAAAGGTGTCATGGTTGCCGACAATCCCCGCGATTCCAAGAAGTACAAATCCGACCAGGTGCTTGACACCCTATTTCTGGAATTTGTCCACACCAAGCTGGATTTGTACAAAAAGCTGACCGAGCCGAAGGCGAACCAAATGATTAAACGCCAGTGGTTTGAAGTGATGGCGAGCGAGATGGGTGGAGGGTAAATAAGAATCGATGATAGCTGAAGCCCCTGTAAATGTAAAGCTTGAAAAACCAACCATAGAACTTCCAAACTGGGAGGATGAAGCTCGCCAGTGGGAAAAATTAAACAGAGCTGCTAATGGAAACCCTGCTTTTTATCCCCTAACCATCAAAGGTGCTTATCTGATAGGGGTTATTTATGAAATTTGTGCTTGTGTAGATTTATTACTAAAAGCCACTCCTGTTAATTCAGTCAGGTATCTTTCGGCATATGGCATTTTTGCATCTGGAGTTGAGTTCTTAGGTCGTTGCTTGCGAGGCAATGAAGGTACTCGAGGAAGCAGTGATGACCTTGAAGAGGGTTACTTGTATATGGCATCAGCAGTTTTTAAGAATTTTGAAAACCAAACTAAGGAATCGCAACTTCGAACTGTACTAGGTTCAGTAATCAATCATGGCTATACTATTCCCAATCTGGTTGCATTACGCCATTTCGCAGCACATGGGCAAGCAACATCAGGAAAGGAAAAGGAATCGGAGTATTATAAATTTGGCAATATTGATTTTGAAATCTTAGCTCCCCTACCTTCGTTCATGGGAAAAGGGCTTGATAAATATTGGAAGAAACTGCAAGAAAGCGAGGATATGTGTAACAATCTTGCTAAAGCTAATGTAATAGCTTTTCGAAATGCACCAATTGATGAAAGTTGGACATTATTTGAACCTGATGCAACTGGAAAACACCATTCCATTGTTGAGATATTCAGCAGATTTTCCTGGCAGGTGTGAAATGCACCAAAATAAATAATGTCCTGCGATACTGACACATCCAGGATGATGACCGAAATTCTATCAGGAGCTGAAACTCGATTGGCTTAATACTTTGGCTAGAGAAAAGGGCTATATATGGCAATTAAAGGGAGAGCTATACCCCCACTTTTCCCAAAAGACCTAATCCATATTAATAGATGGATGTGTCCTAACTGTGGGTTAATCTTTGATTTTGATGAAAACCATTACTTTGGAGAACCGGGCTGGATTAACACTGACCCACCGGATGGCCAGGTAGATATAGAGTGGGAAGATGAAGATGGTGTGTATCACACTGAAGAACTTGATTACACATCAATTTGCTCTCGTTGCGGCATATCATTAGATGATAACTCACTAATTAGAGTTCTAATATCAAGAGCTACAAACTTGGATGATTGGATTCCAATTATTAAACAAAGTGAGCACTATACTGCTGAATTTAAATTGAAACTCTCTGGTAAGGATGTTGATAAACTAGGAAAAGAATTTACTTCTTTCGCCTCTTCTACTGGGGGAAGAATTTTTCTTGGTGTTGATAAATACGGCAAAATTCAAGGCTTTGAAGGAATTGATTCCCCTGAAGGAAAAGATACTTTTCAACAAAGGATACGGGGAATAGTTAGTAGTAATGTTTCACCTATACCCTTCTATCAAGTTGATTTTGCATCTGATAAAACAACTACCATCGCAGTAATTACAGTTCCAAAGGGAGTTGCACCTTTTTATTCTTTCAAGAATGTACCGTACATTCGAGAATTAGAGACATCTCGCCCTGCCACCCAGGAAGAAACAACTCAATTGGTGTTGGATTGGAAAGAACGAGGAAGCTAATCAATTAAAATCGTATTAATGTAGAATAAAGTAAAGCCCCGCGATGCTGACACATCCAGGGCAATGACCAAAGCCGGCGCAATCGGCTGGTGAATCCATTGTAGCATAACATCGAGGCCGTCTGCGCTTGTGCGTGGGCGGCTTTTGTTATATGGAGACGCATAATGAATGATGAGCATTTACTTACAGAAGAAACCACTCGAAACGCAATAAAGATTAGAAGTGAGATTAAGCAAGGCGCCAATCTCGTTGAATTAACGCTGCTCGAAAGGTTTTCAGATATAAAAGTTCGTTTTGCTGACACAGGTGGCATCGTCAAAATAATGCTAGAAATTGGCGAGAAAACAACCCATCAAGACATTCGCGATTCAATCCCATTTGTTTTAGGCTTGCGTGAGCAATTATTTAAAGCACAATCGGACAAGATTGCCCTTGAGTTTTTATTGAAAATAGAGCAGCCAAGCAACAAGAAAGAACTACTGGAATTTTATTCTCAGTCACAAGAGCATGGAATTAGTTACTCCAAATTAGCAAAACACTTAAATGATTTGGTAGCAAGTTGTTTAAAAAAGCATTTCGAGATTAAAGGAAAAAATCAAATAGACATGGAAGAATTAATCGCTTTGAATCTATCAATGCAATATGCTGCAACCTTATTAGCGGCTATGAGTGTGAAAGAAGAGGATATTTGGGCGATTATTTCAGATGGACTGGAAAGATTGAGTTTAGGGGAATCCCCGTTTCCCAAAGATTACCCTATTCCACGATACAAAATGATTGAAGTGTTACGAACCTGGCGAAAAAACAAATTGCACATCGCAACACAAGAAGCAATCGAAAAAGCACGCAATTTCAAAAGCAAGGAAAAAGGAGAAGTGTAGTAAAAACCTGTCATATTTCCCCAACAGGCAAAGGTAATAACAAGTAATAGACTAAAGGCAGCTTAAGAAGCTGCCTTTAGTCTATTAAGGAGTAAATATGTACCGAGAAAAACTATTCTCTTTCCGGGTGAATCAAGAAGAGCGTCACACAATAAAAGAACTTGCCAACTACTTCCAACGGTCACAAAGCGATACTATTCGTTTTGTCCTTGGAGTTATATTGCGAAAACTTGAACAGGACCCAAGCTGGCTAAACACTATTCGTTTTTATTAACCGCTTTAAATCAAAAGCCCGCTGTTGATGCAGCGGGCAAAGCGGAAAAGTCTACCTTCGGATAAAGGAGTATTTCCATGAATCAGTATAACACAAACCAAACCCCGGTCTACCGGGAAGATGGCCGTCGAGTGGTCGGCTATATCATTGGGGACACGTTTTATAAAACGGTATCGGGAAGTAAGCACTTCCTACGTCAACCGCCGGCGATAATGTTCGATGTTCAATCGCTGGAATCCGCGCAACGGTACGGGGCGAAGAATGTGCAAGTCAAAGACCGCGAGACCGAAAGAATCTACGCAGCCACGATTGCACTGATTTGGGAAAAGCCAATCTATAAGAATTACGGTTTCGGGGCACAGGTCGGTTTATGCCTGAAAGACTGGACGGTCAATGGTAATATCCCGCAAATGCCTAAGCTAAAAACGCCACCAAGCCCGAACCCGCACGGACCCCAGCAAATGGGTCTCTTCCAGGCGTAAAGATGCAAGATGTTAGAGCGGTGCTCAAGCAATATGCCGAATTAGGCTTTGACACCCTGCCACTGGAGCCGGGAACAAAACGGGCGCGGCTGAAAGGTTGGCCGCGCCTGACCCCGGAACAAATGTGGCAGGATGCGCCTGAA
>JACKQG010003736.1_pt1 | contig 18328 bp, 13 predicted proteins | sample 8237621 | NCBI WGS metagenome assembly JACKQG01 (sample SAMN15677084, study PRJNA649215) | marine metagenome | biome: marine; feature: Black Sea; material: saline water; isolation source: suspended particulate matter (SPM) from the Black Sea western gyre | collected 2013-06-09/2013-06-10 | depth... | reverse complement strand
TTCAATTCCCTCAACAGCAGACAACAGTTTGTTCAAGATTTCCTCGATCGGAGCCTTCTCGATCCGCTTGACCAATTCCTCGAGGTCAGATTGAATCGTCGGGATTTCCATATACTCAGGGTCTGCGCCGACCAGTTTGATAGGTTTGTCAGGATGGAAATCGAGCTCCACCATTAGCTGGCCCGTAACCAGGCTCTGCATTTGCAGTTGAGCTCTCAGGCCACGCTCCACCAGCAGTTCCAAGACTTTTTTCGGACTGTGCATTTGGGCCCTACCCCCGACTATTTTGAACTTGTCCGGTTTGACCCCAATAAACACCGGAATTCTAACAGATAAGTCGGCGGGATCTGCATACAGTGCAATGTTGGTTACTGAACCGATCTTAACGCCCCGGAAGACGACAGCGGAACCAACATTCAGGCCACTCACGGAGCCTTTGAAATACATCACATAGGTTTCCTTTTCGGCCAGGAACTTGCCTGAACCAAAGATCAGAATTCCGGCCACCACCAGCGCCACCGCACCCACCACAAAACCACCAATCACTGTCTTGTTTGCCTGTTTACTCACAACTTAAATACCCCCTTAGCCATCTTCACGTGTTGCAGTCTTCTACACCCCTTCCTCTCCCCTTGTAAGGAAATTACGAACCCTCGGATCCGGGGACTCGGCACGCAGTTTTTTAGGATCTCCGGTGGCGATCATGGTTTTCGCCTCCGTGTCAAGAAAGACTGAATTATTGCCAATTGCAAAGATACTCGCCAGTTCATGGGTCACCACAATAACCGTGGATCCGAGGCTCTCCCGGAGCTCAATAATCAGGTCATCTAACAGCCGGGCGCTGATTGGATCCAATCCCGCTGAAGGCTCGTCAAAGAATAGGATATCCGGATCCATTGCCATGGCACGGGCCATGCCGGCCCTTTTCTGCATGCCCCCGCTGATCTCAGAGGGATAATAGTCCTCAAACCCCGCCAGTCCGACCAGCGAAAGTTTCAGAGAACCCACTTCCCTGATCTGGCTCGGACTCAGATCCGTGTATTCTTCTAACGGAAGCGCCACATTCTCTGCTAAGGTCATGGAGCTCCACAGGGCGCCGCGCTGATAAAGGATCCCGAACCGTCTCATTTGACGATCCCTGTCCGCGGATTCAGCATCCCAGAAACTCATGTCTTCGTACAGAACCTTACCCATGGCCGGCTCCTTGAGACCTATCATGATCTTCATAAGCGTGCTCTTGCCGCAACCGCTTCCACCCATGATGATGAAGATATCTTCGCGATTGATCGTAAAGTTGAGGTCCTTTTGAAGCACGAAGCTGCCATAGGCCATCGTCAGGTCGCGTACCGTTATGTGAGGTTCTTGTTGATTCATATCCCAATCACATTACACAGGATTGTTATGATCGCAGTTGCCACTACAATGCTTACGATTCCGGTTACCACGGCTGAAGTGGCAGCATCGCCGACAGCAGAGGCACTGCGACCGCACTGCATCCCTCTGAGACACCCTGCTAAGGCCACCAGTACCCCGAAGACACTGCTCTGGAAGAGCCCAATCCAAAAATCTGTCAGGCTAACAGCTGCCCTCGTCATTTCATAGTACTCCATCACGTTCAGATCAAGCATGACCACGCCCACGATCAGCCCCCCCAGAACGCCCATCAAATCTGCATAGAGACAGAGCAGGGGCATCATAATGGCAAGGGCGAGCATCCTTGGAAGCACAAGGAATTCCATAGGGGAAATCCCCATGGTCTTGAGCGCGTCGACCTCCTCGTTTACCTCCATAGTGCCTAATTGCGCGGCAAAAGCGGCGCCTGTGCGGCCTGCCATGATGATGCCGGCCATGACAGCGCCCATAACACGGACCATGGCTATACCTACCAGGCTGGCCACGTAAATCTGTCCGCCGAACATTTTTAGTTGCACAGCACCTACAAAGGCAAGGATCAGACCCACCAGCAAACTGATAAGCGAAACGATAGGTAACGCCTGTGCGCCGCATTCCTGGATAATCAAGACAAAGTCGGAGCGGCGGAAACGGGACTTACCGCATAGCAGCCTTGAAAAGGCAATGAAAGCATCCCCGATGAAATCCAGCATTTCAATTGTGGAACGACCAAAATCAATAGCACTTACTCCCACCTTTGCCAGAAAAGAGTCACGCTCAGACCCCCTTCGTGCCCCCTTTCTCTCGGGAACGGCATTAGCAAGGGCCAGAAGCCGCTGCACCCCGTGAGGTAGCCCTTCCTTCTCTGCATGGATCTTGTTCCGAGGGCACTGGTTAATAACTTTTATCAGGAAGGTCAGCAGGCCGCTGTCCCAGGCCGTGAGCCCCTTAGTATCGAAAGTAATACGTTGGACCCGGGAACCAGATTCAGCCTGCTCCAGTACGTCGTCTGCTGAAGGCAACTTATTTCCAATTGTCCAGCTCCCCACGAGCCTGACAAGCAATGTATCATCAGTCGGCCGACTGAAGCTCAGCTCGCAGTAAGGGGATTCTGTTGCTTTCACATCGTCCATTGGTTTTTACCTAATTCAATTCAGTCAACAACGTCCATTTTTTCTTTAATAACACGTACCAGGTCATCTCGACCCAGGGCTCTTAAAGGTTCAATCAACTCACGGTAGAATGGTTCACGGTGTCTGATTGTTATACTAAAATCGGATAGAAGCTCCGGGGAAACATCATCTTCAACAAATGCCGCTGTTTTATTGAGAGCTCCAATTGCCAGGAGCCCAAGCATAGTCCGGACACATTTTTCACACTTTCCACAGTTCAGCCGACCCTGAACATTTGCCAGGCACACCCTGATATTTTGGAGGGCAACATCCCAGCCCGCGACCAACCGCAGCTTCTCCAATCTGGACATGGCAAGATCTCTATGCCTGATTCTCATATCAAAACTGGAATACTCCGGGTCAAGCATGGGGTGAGATCCGCAAGGAACCAAATTGGGAATATCATATGATGACGCGATAAACACCAACTCAAGCCTTGAAGCTAAGGCATGTGCTACTGAAGCGAGGACAGCCCCGAAAAATTTATCCAGCCATAATTCTCGTTCATCACACAAATGTCTGATATTTGTATATATGGGAACCAGATTGGCATTTGCATCTTCTACCACCTTGGACATCGCAGCTTTGGCCCGTTCAAATACCTGGTATTTCATGCCCCTTTGTACAACACCCCCGATATCAAATCCATGAACAAAGAGACAATCCTTGATGGCACCAGGATGATTCTCAGGATAGGCAAGTTTGCTTGCCCTCAATGCCGCAAGGGAATCCATTCCACCAGACAAAAAAAGTCCTGTCTGTCGCTGTTTGTCCTTGTATTGTACAGAAGAGCTTGTCTTAGCCTCGATAGACAAAGGATTGAACTGCCCGCCTGACCATTCCTTCATCAGAGACATCACCGTTTCAAGACCCTCTTTCAGGCCAGGGCATATTTCATTGTCCAGAACAATACGTCTTTCACCGAAATGCATGGCAGGGATGAGACACCCCACAAGAAATGAATGGGGATTACACGAGATATCCTCTGTAAAAGGTTTTTCGGTTTCAATATAAATATCCTTTTGAGGCTGATCGCAATCCTCCCAGATTACGGTTGCTGTCACGCGCACCCGTTCTCCGCTTTGTATTGATTTGAGATTAAATATTCGCATATCCCTTTACATTCTGTCTCCTGATGCCCTATGTCTTTTCATATGTACTAACCACGTATTCCACAATCTTGGCAGCGATGTCCAGGCCTGTGGCGGCTTCCATGCCCTTGAAGCCTGGGGAATAATTTACCTCTATAACATTGGCCCTGCCATTTTTATCCACGATTAAATCCACCCCTGCGATTTCAAGGCCTACAGCGGCCACAGCTTTCAGTGTGATTTCCTCCAGTTCTTGCGATAAATCCCTGGGGCTACTTTCTTTGCTCAGATGATAGTTGGCCCTGAAATCTCCTTCCTTAGGCCGGAGTTCCATGGCCCCCACCACCTTCCCACCCACGACCAGCACTCGTATATCCTGTCGTCTCACCGGAGGGATGAATCGCTGCACTAACAGACCCTTGCGTCTATCCAAGTATTCGTAGGTGACTGACTCTAAATTATGCTTCGTCTCCACCAGGATGACCCCTTCTCCTTGGCGGCCGCTGACTTGTTTGACCACTACCGGGTAGCCCTTCAACCGGGCTATGGCCTCTTGAAGGCCTTCTGGTGAATTTACAAACAAGGTGTCAGGAACCGGAATCCGGGCTGCTGCCATGGTCTGTAAGGTATGAAATTGGTTTTTTGTCAGGAGTATGGAATCCAGGTCGTTCACGACTGGGATTCCCATCAAGCTGAAATGGCGTATCAAGGCCAGGCAGGAGTTTCCCACGGTGGCACCCTGCCGGGGTAATACTACGTCTAAGAATTCAATACCCGGCTGTTGTCCTACAACGCTTGGTTCGTTTTTCACAAGACTGGGCCATATCCGGTAGGGATGAACCAAAATTATTTTATGCCCTCGATCAGTGGCTGCCTCCCTCAACCGCCGGTTTGGATGATAATCACTGCCCCTGACTGTAATGATTCCGATATTCATGTAAGGTCAATCCTCAATCATCCACTCCGGCATCCAGATACCTATCTGTTTTCCCATACGCTCGCTGTAATAACTGGCCACTTTCCTGGTCCGATTCCGGATAGCAATCTTCTTGGTAGCCAAATTGTCCTCACTGATAATGGAAAAGATCTTCCTGTGTCCTGCCCTTGAGGTCAAGCCTTCTAAAAGTTTGGTGCCTATGCCCAAGCCCCGATATTCGGGCCGGACAGATGTATACCCACGCTCTAAATAATGACCGAGATCAAGACCAGACTGTCTTTTGACCGTCTCCACATACTCCGGCCGGGGTTGCTTCAGACTGGAATTACCTATGATTACGCCTTGTTCCAATACATATCCAATCAAGAATGCCCGTTCCAGGTTATACCTCACCCACCTTGTCTCCACCGATCCTCCAGCCTCCACCATTCGGCAGATTTCATCCATATACCCAGCCGGAAGTTCACTGGGCTTTACAAAATGAAACTCAATATCCTGACCCATGCTATAGATAGAACATCCGTCATTACGCACCCGCCATCGCATTACCTTTTTAATACCATATCTGATAAGATAAAGGAGAAGATAGATTGGGTCATTCACCTTTTGCCAGAAAGGTTGCCCTGGTAGTTTGGCGACCTGTGAATAGGCCCCCGATGCCTCTTCAGTTTGCTCGTCAGGGCTTTTCAAGGGTGAATTGGGAAGCTGGTGGCGAGTCGAGGAATGAACAATATTGGGGTTGGCTTCCATAAAGCGAATAAGTCCCTGTGCCATGCTACTCTCTGCTTCTGATGGAACCTCAAGGTGGTTCCAAACGCCGGATTCGGCGACATCCCATAGGGCCTTGATCAAAGATTCGAGTTGGCCCGCAGGATCTCGCCATTGTATAAACCTGACCCCAGCCTTATAGTCAGCTTCCATCTGCTCCCTGCTGGTTGATTCATCCAGCGAGCAAGTCAACCCCAAGTAAAAAGGCTGCTGTCCCCCGGATATCTCATTGACAAGTTCAGCCATATAGGACGGTGTGAGACGATCATCTATACTGAAGAAACCCGCTGCAGCATACCTTTGCTTTTGCTCCATGAGGACCGCACAAAGAGATGATGGCGGTATCAAATCGGTCTTAGAACCAACTGGTGCCCTAAAGGGCAGTATAACTGCCGGAGCCAGATAGTCTTTCAATGGCAAACCACTAAAGTCTGGCTCTACTGCATCAACCGGGGTAATGGCTCCACGCAGTCTATGAATAAGGTCCAGGAGCGTTCTTGATTCAGCTTCTGGTAGTAGAGTATCAACATAATCTATATCGTCCTTTGACAATACAGAATAGCCCAATAGGGCTACATGCAGATCAATTCTCTCTTTCTTTGCAAAGCGGGCCATGGTCAGCGCTGCAAATACCTGGTTCAGGTCGGATACGGACAAGATCATAAGATCCAGTTGCGGATTGGTAAGCCTGGGGGCCAACCTGTCTTGGCAAAAAGGCAGAAAAGGATTGATATTTTGATCCTCAACAAATCCGCCGAAGTCAGAGTCCATCACGCAAGGGTTAGAAAAACGACCCATCTGGATATGGGAGGGATAGAAGGCCAGAGAAACAAGGTCCAGCAGATCATTTATATTCTTGATGGCGGCCAGGCAGGATTCAGGCCGGTAGAAACCCTCTGTTCTGAGAAGTTCCAGGTTTTGATCTACTTTAGTAATCTTTTGGGTCCAGCTTTTATGGTTTGTGGACAGGTCGGCCAATAAAGTAGCAATATGGGGGGCGGACTTTTCAAAGACACCGGCCTTTTCTCTTTTCTTAATCAGGCTCACAAGGGCATTGAGCCTCTTTGTTTTCAGCAGATAGTTAAGAAAGAAATCCAGATTGGCATCATATTGTTCAAGGGACAGCCCCAAGCCGGTCAAAAGACCTGCCGCCCAGGCATGCGCCCATGGAGGAAAGGTCAGGCTTCCCACCGGTGGATTTATCAACAGGATATTAGATGGGTCTTTGTGGTTTATCGGTTCCACAGATCCAGTACAAGCCTTCTGCTAATGTCCAGATACTGAAACAAAACCGTATGATCATTGCAAGTTATCTCTAAGGTAATAGTCTCATCATATCCGATCATCTTTAAATCTGATACAACCTTCTTCCAGTCCACACTACCGACTCCTAAAGGCAGATGATCATCCTCGTCTGAGCGATTGTCTGAGAAATGGACATGCATGATATCATGACCCAGGTTCTTGCAAAAGGTTTCCCCATCGTCTTGCCATATATTTGTATGACCGAAATCGAGATGCACCTTAAGACCGGGAACCTCTTTAAGGAGGGTCTTAAATGTTGAAACGCGATCAAAAGGAGCCATATAATTTTCTAAGACAAGGGTAAGACCAAGATTACTGGCCATCTGCTCAAGTGGGATTAGTGTCTCAATATTCTGTTCTATTAGGTCTTGCTTCATATTAAGCGGACTGTTGTAACAGGGATGGATGTTCATGACCTTTGCACCCAGGGCTGAAAAAATCTTAGCATAGCGCTCCAATTCCTCAAAACATGCCTTTCTTATTCCTTTAATAGGATAGGCAAATGGTATACAGGGATCTGTATGCCCAACAACAGATAGATCATATTGGTCAAGGAGTGCTTGGACCCTTTTCACATCCAGAGAAGCAGTAGGGCCTTCAATGGTTAGATCCACAAAATCATATTTGGCCTTTCCAAATAATTCAATCTCATCATACACAGAAGCAGAGGGATTATTCATAACACCAATTTTCATTTTACACGCTCCAATCTGAAAAAAATTTACGATCGTCTTTTATTTATATCCTTTTAAAACTCATATTTATAATATATATAAATTTGACGGCTTATCCAGTTTAGGTAATAATAATTAAAAATATAACAGCAATAAAAGGCAATATCAAATTATTCTACCGGAATATTTTCAAGAAAGGATGTATCATGGAAAAAACACTAAAAAAATCAAGGAAATTATGCATCCTATCCTTCCTCATCATTATTTTTATACTAAACATCCTTTTTCCTACTCCAATACTGGCCTTTGAAAAGGTATTCCGCAATTCTCTGGGCATGGAATTTGTCTTGATTCTCGCTGGCACCTTCACCATGGGGAGCCCGGAAAATGAACCAAATCGCGATGCCGCCGGAAGAGAGGTTCAACATAAGGTAACCATAAGCAGATCGTTCTATATGCAGACGACCGAAGTAACGTTAAAGCAGTGGCGTACCCTTATAGGAAAAAAGCTGTTAGGCAAGCAAAAAGGGACAGATGACATGCCCGTCATAAAAGTTTCATGGTATGACTGTATGAAGTTTATTAAGAAGTTGAACACGCTCAATGACGGTGTATACAGGTTGCCAACTGAAGCAGAATGGGAGTATGCATGCAGGGCAGGGAGCAAAACAGCATATAGCTGGGGGGATGAGATTGACTGCAGTAAGGCCATGTACAGTAATAATACGCGTAGATCGGACGATTGCATATTGTTTGTTCAATCCATGAGGCTAAAAAACAACCAGCCGGCGCCGGTAAAAACCTATCCTCCCAATGCCTGGGGTCTCTATGATATGCATGGCAATGTCTGGGAATGGTGTCAGGATTTGTATGGAGATTATTCGGCAAATGCCATTACAGACCCTCTTGGGCCTGATTCTGGAACCATGCGGATACGCAGGGGGGGGAGTTGGTTCCTCCACGATTATCAATGCCGTTCTGCCAACCGGGCTCACGCGCATCCAGCCAGCCGGTTTCGCAATACCGGGTTCAGGCTTGTTAGGAAGATTCTGTGAACGTTTGCACGTAACTTAGAGGCGGTTGATGTTAAAATTACTGGGCAAATGGCTCAAGATTTATGAAAATGAAATCGGGCTTTTTCTGTGGACCGTTGCCCTCCTTTTTCTCGTACGCAGTTCTGGTATCCTTCTCAATAACTATGCGGAGACAGCCTTTCTTAAACGTTTTGGTGTTGAGTACCTGCCCATCGTTAACATGATAAACGCCATTGCAACCTTTTTTATCATGGGGTTAATGGCTGTTATAATGGGGAAAATCCCCGGCAGCCGTTTGTTATCCCATCTCTTTGTATTTTGCGGGGTCTCAGTTGCAGGGATCCGCCTCCTAATACCATTAGACATTGATATCATCTATCCTGTGCTGTTTATGTTGAAGTCCCAATATGAGGTCTTACTTGCGCTCCTCTTCTGGAACCTGGCCAATGATCTTTTTAACACAAGGCAATCAAAACGCCTATTTCCGCTTATAGCAGCAGGTGGAGTAATTGGACAAATCCTCGGGAGTTTTGGGACTCCTATCTTGGCCAAGACCATAACCTTTGATAACCTCCTGTTGGTATATCTATGCACAACACTGCTGGGTGGTGTCGTTGTAAAACGCATGAGCCTTCGCTTCCCCGCACTCCTTCTCTCTGACAAGAAGGTCAAAAAAACCAAATCGAGCACATCAATGATTGAGGAGTTCAAAAAGATTGTACCACTTGTGAAGGAGTCTGTCCTGCTGAAGATCATGATTGTGTTGACCTTTATGCCTAATGTGGTCATCCCTATTATGAACTACCAGTTTAACTTTGCCGTTAACGAGCGATTCGCCACTGAAGCATCAATGATCCAATTCTTTGGCTATTTTCGAGGGTTTTTGAACATAATTAGCCTCATTATTCTCATGTTTGTTGGCAGGATTTATGCCCGCTGGGGCCTGCCAGTCGCACTCATGTTCCATCCCTTTAATTACATTCTTGCATTTCTCGCATTCCTGTTCCGGTTTGATTTCTTTTCAGCCATGTATGCGAGAATGTCTACTAATATCTTGCGAACCACAATTAATATTCCTGCCAATGCAGTGCTGATGGGTCTGTTTCCTGAATCTTACCGTGCCATGGTAAGGCCGTTCCTAAGGGGAACAGTCGTGAGAATTGGCCTATTTTTAGGCTCTGGTTTAATCTTGTTTTCTGAACCACTCTTCCATCCCAGGTACCTCTCCCTTGTAGCCCTTCCATTTGTTGTGGCATGGGTTATGGCGCCCTTTATTCTAAAAAGGAATTATTCAAAGATCCTGTTCGATCTGATATCCAGGAATTTGCTGGATTTGAAATCTATGGAAAGAAAGGATATGGGCCAACTCTTCAACGACAAGAAGATCCAAGCTCAGTTAGTTCAAGGCTTTTTGTCGGCTCGTGGTGATGACTGCCTATGGTATGCACGTTTATTGAAATCGCTTTCAATAGAAAACCTTGATGCCCATATCCTAACCTGTCTTAAAAACCAGGATGATAAGTCCCGGATTGGACTTTTGGAACTGCTTTCTCCACAAGCCGGGGAAGAGGCTATTCAAGCATTAAAGGACATGGCTGATCCTGAAAACCCTGATCTCATGGTCACTATCATTCAGGCCGTCAATCGACTTTCCCCTGAAATTTCCACAGGTTTCAACACTGAAATCTACGTCACCAGTAAGTACCCTGAAATAAAGGCTTATGCTATGATTGCCCTTTATAGTCAGGAACCTCAGAAATACAAGGGTACCATTTATGCCTGGTTAGATTCAGATAATGTTCATGAAAGGAAGGCAGGCATAATCGCTGCCGGGGAATCACGAGATGCCTCATATGTCTCAAAACTAAAGGAGATGCTTAACACAGAAAAGAGCGGCTCTATCCTTCCTTTTATTCTTAGGTCCCTTGACCGACTCGGAGATAAAGAATTAAATACATTAGTCCTCCCCTACCTCTCCCACCCATTGGAATCCGTCCGCCTGGCTGCCCTTGAGACGTTTGATATTGATAATGACGACTCTTTAAGGAATGCCATAGCCCTTATGAATGATTCATCAGTAAAGGTCCAAGAGCTGGCAAGAGAAAAGATTGATACCTCTTCTTATCAAAATGCCCAGGTACTAATTGAATCGCTTACTATCCCTCGACGAAATGTACGGGAAGGAATATTTGAGCTATTGACATCCCAAAATATTAAGGATTTGGATGTCTATCATTATGCTCGGTCCCAGCTTAAGAAGTGTTACACCTCCCTGGCAGAGGGCGAGACCCTCAGTCTTTTTCCTGAGAGTCAGGAGAGGGACCTACTTGTAGGCCATTTTGAACAAAAAAGGATGATACTCCTTAAAAATATATTACGGGTTCTGGATACGCAGGATAGTTCGGGGCAGATGAGAATCATCTGGCGAGGAATATTTTCGGAAAATCCCCGTCAACGATCAAATAGCATTGAGGCCTTAGATGATTTGATAGATTCTTCTTTGTCAAAAATCCTACTGCCTCTGCTCGAAGGGATTCCTGTTTCCGAATACTTGGCAATCGGCAGGAAAAATTTTAATATAACCAATTTTGATTTCAACTCAAGCACACTTTGCTCTTATTTGCTCGCAAAAAAGGACTGGGTAACAGTTATTCTCGCCTTGCATATGGTGGCCAAGGAGGACTTCAATACGCTTGATAAAGGAATCGTTGAAAAGCTAAAAGGGTCAAAGAATGATCATGTTCGTAAGGCTGCTGAATCCATTTTTAATCTGCAACACTTAATTACCTCTGAGAAGGAGGACCATATGGAAACAGGAATCTCTATACCAGACAAAATATTATATCTAAAAAAGATAAATTTATTTGAAGGTCTTTCCGTGAGCGAGTTGGCGGCTGTTGCATCTGTGACAGAAGAAATTGTTTATCCTCCAGGCGAGATGGTTATCAAAGAGGGTGAGACCGGAGAAACCATGTATTTGATTATCAAAGGGGAAGTGTCGGTGATTAAGGGTCAAGAGAAAGGACGTGAAATAGAGCTCGACCGCATCGGTGCTGGCGCCTATTTTGGAGAGATGGCTCTTTTTGAAGATGTGGTTCGATCAGCTTCAATACGCACAGAGAAAGAGACTCATCTCCTCGTCCTCCACAAGCTGGAATTTTCAGAAATTGTGAGAGAATATCCCCAGATTGCGCTTCAAATATGCAAGGAATTTAGTGGGCGGCTGCGAAGACTACATGAGAAGATGAAGCGTTATGAGAAATAGTACTAAAGGATCAAAGCTCTGGATGCCTAACCAAATCTTAGGAGATGTATTATGAAAATAGCCTTTTTAATGGATAAGTTAGAGTCAATCAATCCAGAATATGAGACCACAAGCTACCTTATGTACGAATGCAATCAGAGGGGGCATACCGTGTATTTTCTCGAACCCCATGATGTATATATTCGCAGTGATGAGATAGTGGCAAGGATGCGAAACATAACTGTTTTGCCAGATCTTTCTATGAAAAAATACTGGCGTTCTCTAATAAGGTGCCTGAATAGAGATGAGCTGTTATTTGAAACTATTACAGAGCTCGATGCCCTATTTCTAAGGAAGGATCCTCCTCTTTTGTATCAGACTATGGAATTTTTGTCGCCGATCAGCGACGAGGTATTCATAATAAATAGTACCACAGGACAAATCATGGGCAACAGTAAGCTATACACTCTTAACTTCCCGAATATCATACCGGAGACTCACGTGTCCAGAGATCCGGCCCGACTCCTGAAAATCATAGATAATTTTGGAGGCGACATGGTGGTCAAGCCATTGCAGAGATTCGGTGGTGAAGGTGTGATCAAGGTCAGCGTTAGAGATCGACTAAACCTGAAATCACTGATTAATTACTACGTAAGCGCATACAGATCTTATGAGAAGCGTGAACCGATAATGGTCCAAGAATACATAGATGTTGTACAGACAGAAGGGGATGTCAGGATCCTTATGCTGAACGGAGAGATTCTTGGAGCCATGAGAAGGAAACCTCGCAAAGGAGATTTCAGGACGAATATTCACGCTGGTGCTCGAGCATATAAACATGAGGTGACCCAGAGAGAAAAGGAGATCTGCCTTATCATCAAGGACAAGTTGATAAGAGATGGTCTGTATTTTGTGGGAATTGACGTGATCGGGGATAAACTGGGCGAGATAAACTGTGTCAGCCCTGGAGGAATCCCTCGCATAAACAAGTTGGATGGTGTAAAGCTTGAAGCCAAAGTTATTGATTTTATTGAACAGAAAACAACAAAACGCCAAAGGTAACAGGAGAAAAAATTATGATGCTAATCCATTCTGTTTTGGGAAAATCTCTACTCAGACTGATCTGTTTTTTTGTGCTTTACTTGATGTGTGTTATCGGTTCAGGGCTTTCAGGTTCCAAGGCAAATGCTGCTAATATCCTCAAAATTGGCCTCTTAGAAGAACCCAAGACACTCAATATCTGGATGGCAAGCGATAAATGGTCAGGCAATGTACTCTCGCTAATGTATCAACGCCTTTACATACGGGATCCCGACACATTAGAGCTTGTCCCGTGGCTGGCTGAAAAAGACCCTGTTTATGATGAGTCGACAATTTCATTTACCGTGAAACTAAGGCCGGCCAAATGGTCAGATGGCTCCGAGTTCACCTCTGAGGACGTGGCGTTTACCGGACGACTCGTAAATGAATTCAAAGTACCCAGATATCGAGCCAGGTGGAAATGCATCAAAAGGATCGAAACGCCCGATAAACGCACCGTGAAATTCTATCTTGAGAAACCGATGGCTATTTTCACAACACGAACCCTGACTTCACCTATTATACAAAAGAAGGAATGGGCTAAGATTGTTGAAGAAGCCAGAAACAGCGAAAAGCCTCTCACCACATTGCAAAATCGCAAAATAGAAAGGCCAGTAGGAACCGGACCATTTGTATTGAAGGAGTGGCACCAAGGGGCCTTTCTTTTTGTCCAGAAAAACAAGCACTTTTTCGCGACCGGTCAAAGGATAGGCAAGAGGATGCTGGGGCCTTATATTGATGGAATTATTTTCAAGTTTTTCGGGACATCCGATGCCGCTATTCTCGCCCTGAGAAAAGGGACTATTGACATGTTCTGGTGGGGCATTCAGCCGGGGTACCTCGATGACCTTGAAAAGGACCCTGACATAAAGTTTTTTTCTAATGAAAGAAGTGCGCTTTACTATTGGGGCTTCAATGTCAGGAAACCGCCTTTTAGCGACGTGAACTTCAGGCAGGCAATTGCCACACTCATTGACAAGGATTTTATTGTTTCTCGTATTCTTCAAGGACACGGGACTCGAATGGATTCCGTTATACCTCCGGGCAACAAGTTTTGGCTTTGTACGGATTTGCCCCGTTACTGTGAAGGCCTGATAAAGAAAGATAGGGTTAAAAAGGCCCATGAGATTCTAAAAAATGCAGGGTATACCTGGGATGTTCCACCTGTTAATGAGACAGGGGAAGTGGTCAAGGGTAATGGAATCCGGCTCCCCAATGGGAAACTTATGAAGAAATTCACTATCTTAACTCCGCCTGCTAATTATGATCCCCTTCGGGCCATGAGCGGGGTGATTATCCAGGAATGGATTAAAGAGGCAGGCATTCCGGTTTCTGCCAAACCGATGTCCATGGGAGCTTTGCTCCAAAAAGTAAATTCGCAACATGATTTTGATGCTTTCATACTGGGCTATGGAAGTCTGGATATTGATCCCGACTGGTTAAGAAGCTTTTTCTGTTCAAGAGAAGACAGAAGACGCGGAGGCAACAAGTCCGGGTATCACAATCCTGACTTTGACAGGATTGCTGACGAATCTGCTGCCACCATTAACGGGGAGAAGCGACGGAAGTTGATCTGGGAGACGCAAAAGATTATCATGCGCGATGTGCCCTATATACCTCTTTACACTCCCGATTTGATTGAAGCAGTGCGCAAGGATAAATTCAGTGGGTGGGTAGAGACGCTTGAAGGAATTGGAAATCTCTGGTCATTTTGCGAGCTTAAACCGAAATAAATCGTCCCAGGACCCTGCCAAAGTCCAAGCCAAGAGGAGGATGTCCCCTCGCCCCCTTTTAAAAAAAAGGGATCGGGGGGATTTTAGAGATACGGATAACTGAATTGCTATGGAATTGTGGAAATATATAGGCCGACGATTGATTCAGATCGTGATCATTTTTTTTGTAATCCTCACGGTCCTGTTTTTGCTTTTTCGTCTGGCCCCCGGAGATCCTGTCTCAAGAATGGTCGATCCTGATATGACCCCGGAGGATGCGGAACTCCTTATCTCCCAATTGGGCCTTGATCAGCCACTCTCGGTGCAATACGTCTATTATTTGAAAAATTTCTTTATGGGCAATTTTGGCAATTCCTTTAATTACGGGGAACCAGTGATTAAGATCATTTGTGACCGATTGCCAAACACCATTCTGCTCTTTACCACGGCCATTATCCTTTCCGCCCTGGCAGGCATATTTTTAGGTAAAATCGCATCGTGGCACAAGGGAGAAAAAATAGACACAGTGATGACCATAGGAGCGTTGGTCACCCATACTGTTTTTCTCCCCTGGTTGGGCCTGATACTGATCTGGGTGTTTGCATACAAACTGGACTGGTTTCCCATAACTGGTATGATTTCGGAGGACGTATGGCTGGACCCGAATGCAAGCCTCTTGACCAAGCTCCTGGATGTTCTCCATCATATGGTCCTTCCCCTATCCACCCTTTTTCTCATACATTTCGGATCCTATTTATTGATCATGCGCAGCAGTATGCTGGATACTCTGAAAGAAGATTATATTCTTACTGCAAAGGCCAAGGGTCTTAAGGAAAAAGTGATCCGTAATCATCATGCAGCTCCCAACGCAGCTCTTCCGGTTGTGACCAGCGTGGGCCTTAGCCTGGCCTTTTCTATAAATGGGGGTGCTCTTACTGAAACAGTCTTTACCTGGCCCGGTATAGGGAGGGAGCTTGTCATGTCAGTGAGCCAGAATGATTACCCCCTGGCCCAGGCCTCATTTTTACTTATAGCAATAGTAGTCCTTCTTTCCAATCTGGTGGTGGATATCCTTTACGCCTACCTTGATCCACGGATCAGGTATTGAATGTAATAATCTGAAATAAATGAGCATGGAAAAGCCCAACAAAAAACGTCTGAATAGATTCCCATGGATGGCCCGGTTTCTGGGGGGATGGGCCATCTACAAGCAGAACCTCCTTGGCAAGATCGGTCTTACTCTACTGGTCATGTTCGGGTTGATGGCTCTGTGTAGCTTTATCCCACCCTTAGTAGACCCCATGTACCAGCCCATGATCGGGGTAGATCCTGAGATTTCCTGTTCAACCGGCCCGAGCATCAGACACTGGTTGGGTACCGATTTTATGGGTCGAGATATCTTTAGCCAGCTTTTGGCTGGCGCCAGGGTTGCGTTTATGGTGGGGATATCAGCCGCATTTATGAGTATCGTTCTTGGTACGGCCATAGGGATGATTGCCGGGTATATGGGCAGGTTCATAGATACGCTGTTGATGAGACTGGCAGATATGATCATGGTCATGCCCACCCTTCTGGTCGTGCTCATCTTGGCTGCCCTCTTTGGCCAGCTTAATATATGGACCATTGTCTTAATTATTGCACTTTTCCGCTGGCCGGGGGTCTCCAGGGTGATCAGGGCCCAGACCCTCTCCCTGAAGCAAAGGCCTTTTATTGAAGCTGCCAAGGTGGCCGGGGCCTCGCATGTGAGAATCATTTTCAGGCATATTATGCCAAACGTATTGCCACTCGCATTTCTTTACATGACCTTTCGTGTAACCTCCGCAATTATTATTGAGGCGGCCCTGGCCTTTTTGGGTTTTGGAGATCCAAGCACAGTCAGTTGGGGCATGATGCTCCAATGGGTGTGGAAAACGGGACACATGTTCAAGGCCCCATACTGGCTCCTGCCCCCGGGCATTTGCATCTCACTCATAACCCTTTCCTTCTATATGTTAGGCCGGGCCATGGATGAAGTGCTTGATCCAAGGCTAAGAAATGAGGAACAGGCTGGTTAAAATGGCTTTGTTAGAAGTTGATAATCTGAGCATTGGATATCAGACCCCGAAAGGCTTTCTTGAAGCGGTGGAAGGGGTTTCCTTCTCTTTAGAAAAGGGTGAATCCTTAGGCTTTGTTGGAGAGTCCGGCTGCGGAAAGACTACCATAGGCACGGCCCTGATGAGGTTGTTACCTCGCAATGGGTCAGTAAAAGGCGGTCATATTCTCTTTGAAGGTAAAGATCTGCTTAAGATGTCAGATGAGGAAATGAGACTTGTCAGGTGGAAAAAGGTTGCCATGATATTTCAGGCCGCCATGAATGCCCTGAATCCGGTACACCGCGTAGACGATCAAATAGCAGAGGCCATTCTGGCTCACGACCCCACATCCTCCAGAGAAGACGCCAAGAAACAAATTGAAGACCTCTTTCAGCTTGTTGGGGTCCCCAAAGATCGCATGAGAGATTATCCGCACCAGTATAGCGGTGGAATGAAACAGCGGGCAATCATTGCTATGGCCTTGGCCTGCCGGCCCAAACTAATCATTGCCGATGAACCCACAACTGCCCTGGATGTGATTGTCCAGCATCAAATCCTGGAAGAGACAAAAAATCTGCAGAAGGAATTTAAAATTAGTATCATATATATTTCCCACGACATTTCTGTTGTTGCTGATGTTTGCCATAATATTGGAGTTATGTATGCAGGCCAGTTGGTTGAATATGGAAGCAGGGTAGAGGTCTTTGGCTCACCGGCTCATCCTTACACAAAAGCCCTTCTTTCATCCTATCCTACATTGACTGGAGAAAAAGACAAACTTGAGCCTATTCCTGGTGAGCCACCCAACCTTATTAACCCGCCTTCTGGTTGTCGGTTTTGCGATCGTTGCCCATCAGCCAGAGCTTCATGCAAAACAGAATCGCCGGCATGGGTCAAATTAACCCCAACGCATAGTGCCCTCTGCTCATGCATTCGGTAAGAACAATGGAAGAAAGCAGCAAGAAACCAATCCTTCAGTTGGAAGATATAAGGAAAACCTACAGGTCGAAGATGTCCTTTTTTGGAGATGCAGGAAAAGAGGTCGTGGCTCTTAACCATATATCTTTGAAGATATTCAAAGGCGAGATATTCGGTCTCATTGGGGAGAGTGGTAGCGGTAAGACAACCGCAGGGCGTCTTATTGTTAAACTGGAGAAGCCGGTCGCAGGAAGGATATTCTTAGACGATAATGAAATCACCGGGCTCAAGGGAAAGGCATTAAAGGATTTTCGCCTGAAAGTGCAGATGATCTTCCAGGATCCTTACCAGTCCCTTAATCCTCAGGTATCCATATATGATACGGTCTCAGAACCATTGCTCATCCACAAAATTGAGGATGTACAAGCCAGAAAGCATTTGGTCTTACAGACCCTCAAATCCGTAGGGCTTTCGCCGCCTGATGACTTCTTGCATCGTTACCCTCACCAGCTAAGCGGCGGACAGAGGCAGAGAGTAGCCATCGCACGGGCCATGGTCTTAAAGCCAAAGTTTGTTATTGCTGACGAGCCTACGTCTATGCTCGACGCCTCTATTTCTGCTCAAATTTTTAACATTTTATTAGAAATGAGGGAAAAACTTGATGCGACCCTCCTCTTTATCAGTCACAGCTTAGCGGCCGCTCGCTACCTCTGCGATCGCATTGCCGTAATATACAGGGGCAATCTGGTTGAGATGGGTCCAGGAGAGGAAATTATTCAAAAACCAAAACACCCATATACGCAAGCCCTTCTTGACGCCATACCCAAATTCGGGCATTGGGATAAGGTGGAAAGTCATGATACCCTTCTCAGTGTGGAGCGTGATACTTCCCAGGGTGTGGGTTGCCCTTTTTTTAGCAGGTGCAAAGT
>JACKQG010003735.1_pt1 | contig 18328 bp, 11 predicted proteins | sample 8237621 | NCBI WGS metagenome assembly JACKQG01 (sample SAMN15677084, study PRJNA649215) | marine metagenome | biome: marine; feature: Black Sea; material: saline water; isolation source: suspended particulate matter (SPM) from the Black Sea western gyre | collected 2013-06-09/2013-06-10 | depth... | reverse complement strand
AGGATTCAGCACATCAAGTCCCATCTCCACCAAATCACCAATTATGGGACGAATTGCACCGCACGAATGGAAAGCCGCATAAATTCCATTTGACTTTGCGACATCAAACAACTGTTTCAAATAGGGTTTAATGAGCGTTTGCCAGGTTTGCGGACTTAACATCATTCCTGTCTGCCCACCGATATCATCACCAGCCCAAAGCCAGTCGAGCTCAAATCGATCACACGCGGTTTCGGATAGTCGTAAAGAGAATTCAGTGCAGTGGTGAATCATTGTTTCCGCCAACTTCGGATTTTCAGCGATGTCTATCATTGTTCCTTCCATGCCGCGCAGCCGCCAATATAACTCAAAGGCAGAGGGTGAAGCATCGCAACCGACGAAGTACGTTTCTCTTTTCTTGTCCAATGGTTCCATCCGTTTAATCAATGAACCGATTTTATCGTTTGGGAATTTGTAATTTACCATTTCATCAGGAGTCGCATTCGCCAATGGATAATGAGTGATTTGGTTAAATCCATCAATCCGCGTCCACTGGATGCCCCATTCATCAACATGCGACTCGCCATCCTGTTCGTGGACAATACCTTCCATCGCATAATTATTGTTAATCCAGGTCATGAGAATATCATCACCGAGAGCTTCGTTTAGTCGATGTGCTGGAATTTCAAGAATTTTTGCCAGTCTTTTTGCAGTTTGCGGATGGTACCACATGAAGATTGGCACACGATCAACCGGTTCTTTTTTTAATGCTGCGTGGACACGTTTTTTGGAATTCATTTCGTTTCAATTAGTTTTTGAAATTTAATTTTGCCACAAAGACACAAAGGCACAAAGTTTTATTTAACATTCACTACCGGACACTTTTTAAATTATGTAGGGCCGAGTTGTCATTCCCGCATGTTTTTAGCGGGAATCTCCTAAAATTTCGCAAAATGGATGCCCGATAAAAGCATTCGGGCATGACAATAGACCCTAAAATATCCCTTAAAAAAAGTGTCCGGTAGCGAGATAAAAAAAAACACAAGAGTGTTATTAATAAATTAATCACATAAAATCGAGTCGAAAATACAATTATCTTCTATCAGTTTATTACTTCGTGTCTTGGTGGCAAAAATTTTTGAATTAATTTTCAGAATTTAAAATACAATCCCCATTCCCAATTTAACCAAACGCGGCGCAGAATACATAGAAGGATTTTGAATGCGATCGATATACTCGTTGAAATCACTTCTATGGCTCAACATTGTACTTTCGCGAATGATTGATGTATATGCGCGACCGGTTTTACTATCCACTTTCATCTCATTCAAATGATCCAGCAAATTATAAGCGAGAAGATTGAATCTCAACTTAATGTTGCTCGATAAGGGAACATCATAAAAAGCCGATAGATCCACTGAATAATTTTCAGGTTTCCAGGAGTTATTGGGATAAAGGTTTATGAGGGATAACCGGTTCTCTTCAAGAGGTACCCAGGTAAAAGGAGTTCCCGAATTATAATATCCAGTTAGCGTTGCGCCATAATATTTCGCATTATAGGAAACTGAAAGATTAAATGTATGCCGCTGATCCCAGCTCATGGGAATCAGCGCGGAGATCGGATCCATACTGTCTCCCGCGCGGGTAAATGTGTGAGTTGGATTATCCGCGTTCCCCCTTGTGTATTGCAAGGTGTAATTCATCATCGAGGAAATTTTTCCATATTGAAGCGTGTATTTTATTTCCAAACCCTTTGCATTGCCATAATCTTTATTGCTAAATTGACCATACCTGATCTGGTTAAATGTGCTTATAATTTTTGCGCTCAACAGGTCATAAATATCCCGATAAAAAAGAGCCACATCGATAGACATGCCGGTCATCAGTTCCTGCCAGAGACCGATTTCATATTGGACTGTCTTCTGGGCTTTTATTTGTGCGTTTCCATTTGTGGTGGCATAATTGGTCGGTTCAATCAGGAAAGAATGATTCTGATATAATGCAAACAGTGGTGGCATCTGAAAAAAGTGTCCATAACTAAAATGCAATAAAGCAGTTTCTCCTAATTGATAGGAAAATCCAAAACGCGGACTGATTTGATATTTGGGATCAGCTTTGGGATATGCCGACATTTTTTCCGGATTATCCGGAAATGAGAGTTGATTGGCAGGATTGCGGAGTTGCGAAGGATAATTTGTTTGTGGATCGAGATAATCGAAACGCACACCGAGGTTGATCACCATTTCATCAAATTCCATTTTATCCTGAATATAGGCGGAAAACTCAACCGGTTTCACACGATAAATTTCAGAATAGATGGATGAGTCAGGGTAAACAACTGGTTCATAGTATGGGTAAACCACCTTATGAGCAAGTGTATCATAATACGCAACCAACTCCAACGCTGACCCGATATATTTATTTCGAATGTCTACTGAATTAACGTTTAAATCATGAAGTGTGTAAAGGAAACCAGTTTTCAAATTGTGATGTTTATTCATTTGCCAGGTCAGATCGAATTTAGCATTCAGATCTTTTAATGTCCGCTGGTTATTATTCTTTTGCTGACCCCCGGTATAAAAACCAGAACCGGCACTTCTACTATATTCATCATGGACGTAGCCATCATCATAGCGATCTTCAAAAACATACTCACCCTTATAATTATCCATGTATGATAAATTAATTTCGTAAAAAACATTTCTGAAAACCAAGTGATTCAAATATAAAGAATACATCGCTGTTTTTCGATAATAATCCATCATGCCATCAGGATTATATTTCCAGATGTGTGAATATTGGCGCCAGTGATCGTCATTATATTTATAGCTGAAAGAAAGTTTTGCGTTATCAGAAAACCGGCTGGTGATTTTACTAAAAAGGGAGATATTATTACTGCTATTCATCGGTACAAATTTATTATCTCCCGTGTGTTCGGAATACCAAAAAGTGTCATCGGAGAAATCACTCAAATCGGAAACATTAAAACGACGCAACCCATTCAAATAATTTTTATTATCCTGATAACGCAAGTTTGTAATGAAGGAGATTCTATCTTTTAAAAAAGGCCCGCTGATTTGAAATTTATAATCCTGGTTTCTGTTAAATTCATTATCTTTCAATCCGACAAATATGGCTTTGTTGTTAGTGAAATAATTGCCTACATTTGCAGAAGCTGATCCAGTAAAATGATTCCCCCCTTCTTTCGTAACAGCATTCACAATACCGCTCATTGCTCTTCCGTATTCAGCATTAAAGGTGCCGGTAATGATTTCCAAATCCTGCACAACTTCAGGTTCAATATCCACAGCCCTGCCTTCATTTTCATAAGTGTCGTTTACCTGCATCCCATCAATCAGATAAGACACCTCCGAAAGCCGCCCGCCTCTGAAATGTCCCTGAACCACACCTGCCTGCATTTCAACCACATCTGCCATATTCTCAATCGGCAGCGCTTCTATTTGTTCGGAAGAGACATTTCGGACGGAGCTGGTCTGATCTTTTTTCACACTAATACGATTTGCTGTAACAACCACAACTTCACCTTCAATCGTGGTCTCCTTTAGCTTGGCAATTACATTGGTCGTTCTATTTACGGATACAACAATATTTGTTATATGTTTTGTCGCATATCCCATCATTTGAACACGGAGTGTGTAGCTGCCGGGCGGGATATTGATTATATAATAATCCCCGTTAAGATCTGTTGCCGCTCCCTTTGTTGTTCCTTCAATAGAAATATTTGCACCAACAAGAGGTTCGTTTGTTGTTTCATCAGAAATATTCCCGACAATTTTGCCAGTGGTTTGGGCAAATAAATTTACAAAACTAAATATTGATACGATTACCACTAATAACCAGAGATTCTTCTTATGAATATTCATCTTTGTTTCCCTTACCATTTTTTTAAGATTTTATTATTGTATGGAAAAGAATTATTTTCTCAAATGGAGGTTCTGTATTAATATCAGACAATTTTTTTGAAGTAATTTCCCTAAATCCGATTCATCTAATCCTGCCTTTTTGCAGTTATTTACTATATTTTCAGTTATTGATTATTTCCCAATATCCGCCTTTTGTAGGGCCGATGCGTTTAACTAGTCCTTTCTCCTTTAATTTTTCGATATTCTTTTTGGTGTTTCTTAAATTTATTCCAATAATTTCAGATAGCCCAACACTTGTAATTTTGGGATTGCGCTTTAGTATTCCATATATTTTTAGTTCATTTTTAGAAAGATATTTTACGGTGTCTTTTATGGTGTCTTTTGTGGTGTCTTTTACAGTGTCTTTAATTGTTTTATCTGGGCTTTTTTCACCGAACTTATTCCCTTTTTTCTCTGAACTGTTCCCTGCATAAAAAATAATTGCCAACCCACCCCATTCATCTGTAAATTTCGGTTCCGGTAATCCTGCTTTTTTACAATCATCTACAATATTGAGTGTTCCCCGTCCCCAAATTTCAATATAACCTGCTCTAAAAAAAGCATTGGCAATATCGGGATTTGCCGGTTCTGAAGTATGTTTCTCTTTTAAAGTATTAATTGTCCAGTTTTTAGGCAATTCTCCATTATTATAGATCATCAACCAATCTTTGTTAAAACAAAAATCCCATCGTATATGAATGCGTATTCCCCAACATACCAACACTTCGAAAAGCGTAATCTAATTTAAACTTGACATTGTGCATTTTAAGCACAATCATTCCTGCACCAAACGTCATCCCGTATTCTGATTCATTTAGGAACAAAGCTTTGTATCCACCGCGTAAAAAGAATTTTCCAAATGATGGTAACAGGAGTTCATATTGCATACCTAAATTAACTGATTCACTGTTGAAACTCGGGTGCAAAGCATCTGCTGCTAAAATTAAACGATTATTTGAAATAACCAAAGGTGAAATCGAAGCCCCAATACGAAACAGCAGGGGTAACTCCCATTCTTTCATGCGAAACTGTCCCTGCGTATAAGCATAATTACCCTGCTCATAAGGAGAAACATCGATTGGATTTAACAAATCCATCCCATCGAAACGCATCTTCGTGCCGTAATTTGAAATACTCATTCCAATATTCAAACCATCTCCCCTATTTCCGGTTGAAGAGAAAAAATGGGTTTTGACTAAAACTCCCAGATCTACTGCAATCGCATTGGCTTTTGTGTGCCAGATACTCGATGAAATATATTTTGCTGATGCGCCAAATGAAAACCACTGCGCCAACCTTCTTGAATACGACAAACTAATACATAAATCATTTGCGGTAAACTGTTCTCCGGTACCGTCCTGCATTTCAAGTGTAGTAACTTCCATATTGCCATAATCGACTTGATAAAGGTTAACGGCTAATGTGCCAACATTCCGCAAAACAAGTCCCACACCGACATTGTAGGTACTAATGTCAACAATCCACGGTTGATATGAAATCTGGACTTCACTCTGATCCATAAAACCAAGACCTGCCGGATTCCAATAACTGGATGACAAATCATTGGCAACACTAACGTAGGCGTCGCCCATCGCAGCTCCACTGCTGCCGTAGCCAACAATCAAAAAGTTCGCAGTTGTTGTTCCGACACGAAATGGTTTTTGGGCGAAATTATCCGTTGACAAGGTACAGAATATTAAAATTAAAAACGCAAACAATAATACCTGTTTATTTTTCATTTATCACCTCACTGGTTAAAATATCTTCAAAAATTAAACTCATAGATGAAAAAGGGACCTCTATTCTCTTTTAGTGATGTAGGATTACTGGAGTAATGGAGTATTGGATTCTTGGCGTTTTTTGTTTCTGATCACTAATAAAATGTTAGTACAATATTCCAACAATCCATCAATCCATTTCTCCAGCAATTCAGTATTCTATCAATCCATTATTATAACATTCCAAAAAATATTCACAAATAATTGCCTAACCAATGCCATTAAATTAAGCTATAATTTTCTTCTATCATTCTCAATTCTCAATTCTTAATTATCAATTCTCAATTAGAATTATCAAGTTGCATTTAATCAATTGAGAATTGTGAATAGCCAATAGAGAATTGAGAATGTTAAAAACAATCATATCGTCTTAAGTTAAAGGCATTGACTACTTAATGACTGCAAACTTACCCATCTTCTCACCCCCGGTCACATGCACTTTTAAATGATAAATGTACATCCCGGCAGCCACTTCCAATCCTTCACGGCTTAACAAATCCCAATGAACAATGCCGTCGTCATCCATGTTATCCACTTCAATCGTGTCCACCAATTCACCGCTCATTGTGAAAATATTTATCGTGCACTGCGCAGGAAGGTGCGTGAACATCAATCTTCGGCGCTGGTTTAGTTTGATGTTTGACACTGCCGGTTCCATGGTATTTGTTGCGATGTATGGATTGGGTACGACTTTGACTTTTTCCAACGTCGATGTCAAAAGTGATTCGTCAACTTTTATATCAGGTTTTATTTTATACATTAGTGAATCGATTGCATGAAAAGGTCGTTTGAATTTCACACGATACACATCATTCGTTTTTGGCATTTGACTTTCATCTGCCACATCAAAAAAATCGATAGCCAGTACTGTTCCCACCCAGCGTGTATATCTTTGGTTCTCAACATACGTAGTAAATCCTGCCAGAATATAGTCTTCATCCAAATCGAATTGCTCATTTTTGTTTACGTCATAAACCATCAAATCCAGCTTCTCATAATTACCTGCTGAATCCGGGATGGATTTGTTTACCACATAAAAATTGAAAGAGTGCCCAAGAATGACCTCATCCGATTTTATGCCTTCCTCAAATTGATTATACATTGCTTTAAATCTATCTGTCCTGCCGACTGTTGCATTTTCATCATCCGTGAAAACAATCTCATAATTCCATGGAAAATTAAGGGACTGCTCCAGGCTTGGCGTAACTCTCAATGGAGAGTCTCCTACCAACCAACCTGAATTGATTGAATCATATTCTGCTTCCACAATGGGGAATTCAAATTTCAATTGTACACCGTCAATTACTTCTGTTTCCAATTCCCTGCCAATGCTAAAATGCCAATAAAATCCATTGTAGGTTAAATGCTTTTCCGGGTAGTCTTCATAAGTTTCCCGGTAAATAAGTGTGTCACCTTCTGTCATATCATAAACAGATAAAGTATCATTCACAAATGTTGCATCATACGGATGGCGATATTTTCTCATCATTGCATGATCAACTTCATTGGTTTGAAATTTAACTTTATAAACATGATCCGGCTTGACACGCTTAATATCAAATATCTCTGGTCTTAAATTGCAAAACCGTGCAACTTCGTTTTCATTTAACAATTCGATTTCCGGTGAAATAAAACCGGCAGCAGTTTGATGAGGCGTTACAATCGCTACATTTTTACTGATTTTTCGTACGTTCTCTGCTTCGTCCAACTCGATGATGATTTTATTTTCCGAAGGCGACACACCCTGACCAATATTTGGGGCGCCGTAATCATAAGCAACCAAAGCGTAATAATAGGTGCGACCGTTCTGCACAGTATTGTCGATAAAATGGTGAGATATACCTTTATCATCACCCAGGTAATAAGCCGCATCCATTCCCGGATACCAGATAAAGTCATTGATATTATCATCAAGATCGCACTGAAAAATGGGTTTGAGGTACATCGGCGTGCCAAATCCGTCCGTGATGATTTCAGCATCCGACATCTTTTTATCAGTTGCCCTGTATAGTTTATATCCTTCAAAATCGTTAATATTTTCAACAAATGGATCACGGGTCAACAAATCTGCAGCCCTGTCCCAGCTTAAATAGACTTTGCCATCTCCTGCTGTGGCTTTGAGTGTTGGCATTTCCGGGGGTTGTGCAAAGCGGTAATCCGATTCATAAATAATTTGGACAACTTCTTTTTTTCGAAACAAAGAAGGTGCTGAATGGTCAGCCGAATTAAGACCGGACAAAGCATCATACGCATGAAGTATCGCCATGGAAATTCTTTCCGTCCTTCCTTTATATAAGGGAAACGGACCGGAGCCAAAGGTCTCGATTAAATTGCTTGGCGTTTCATAATATTCTTTGAGATAATTTGAAGCCACTAAATCAAACATTTCTTTATCATTTTGCCAATGGAATGGACGGCGATTATGAGAGGGCAACATGCGGAATGCAACTAATCCCAACATATCGGATTCAGAAACATCTGTCGCCGCAAAATTTGGTTCACATCCCAGACCTTCAATAAAATCCGGTTTGTGATTGCACTCACCATCATCCGGGCCAGTATAATTTATATCGCCAGGGCTTACACCGTCCAAACCGACATCATCTCCTGCAAATTCAGTAACCTGGTAAATACCATCGTTGTTCGCATCAATGCCATCTTGCCAATCCTGGTCTTCATCCGCGTCCCAATGGTCATGCAGGTCTGCTTCTTTTAAATTATAAAAATCTAAAAACCTACTCAAATCGGTAATACCGTCGAGAGGGCCTACTTTAGCGGTTGCTGTGTTGTCTCTCTTCTCATCGATAATTCCGTCTTCATCATTATCAATTCCATCAAACGGCAATCCCGGACTCTCCAAAAATGCAAAGCCCATAATTCCCGTTGGTAAACCGCCTAAACCAATTCCATCAATATCCCACGAATATGCCATGTCAACTTTTGTGTCAAAAAAACCGATTTCATCATCCGAATCCAAACCGATCTGGTTATCAACCCAATAACCAAAACCGACCTCCGGCAAAGTATAATCGGAAATATTTGATATGTTGTATTCCCAGAAAATTGCATCCCTGGATTGGGGATTATTCCACTGAAAGCCCCTCGTTTCAATTCGCAATCCGGTTCCGCCCCATGGTTTGCCATATTGAATTGAAACGTCATGGCGCAAATCACCAATATATTTTCCCGGTCGGGGATAATATTTGACCGTGTCATCTTCACCAAGATATTCCTGATCCTGGGCATCATTAACCACAAAAAATGTTTCCATGTCTGCGTAGGTTACACCCCGTCCGAAACGACCGTTCCATTCTCCGGGCCACTTGGTACTCATTCCCCTTGCCGGCCATACACTAGGCCAGGATTCGGGTCTGTCGCTCATTGCAGGATATTCGCTATTCACATTAAAATATCCAAATACCGGGTACATTTTCCATTTTATTGTTCCGGTGGGATCGCTCTCATTAAATTCACGGTAACTGGTCTCCAAAAAATAGAGCGTGTCCAGGTCTGTCCTGCTTTGATAAATAGCAGGATCGGTAACAGGAATGGTATCATTTTCCAGATAAACTCGTGCCCCGATCATCAATGCCACGCCATCGAGCATTTTAACACCCTGATAATTATTAGGCCATTTTGAGACGTCTCTCCTTGGCCAATCGGAAAGCTCGGTTGTATTACGAAAGTATAAAAAGACACGATTACCAGTCATGAATCCCTCACGTTCCGCAGCTAAATCTCCGGCTGGGTCTTCGGGGCCTTCGTACGGTCTTCCCTGGGCAAATAGTCCAGCGCTCACTAAAAAGGTAAGCAGGAGAATAGTAAAGGTTATTTTTTGGTTTTTGTTTTTCATGGAAACCTCGTTTAAAATTCATGTTTGGATAATATTTTTTATGACAAAATAATGGACGACAAAATAATCCCATCCCCGCTCCCACTTTCATTAATATTTTATCAGCTATTTTATGACACTATGAGTAGCAAAAAATACTGAAATAACAATTTTTAAAATGGCTGGGGGAGGGTGGATTATTTTGTCGACTATTATTTTGTCAATTTTTCATTTAATTCGAAAACAAGAAAAAACCATAAACGTACTTTTTGGTCACAGAGCACCTAATCATTTTTTTGCAGGTAGAACAAGATGGCATCTTGTCCTACTCTCTTCCAACCCACAAAAATTGTCTTTTTTTGACCGGTAACACCAACTCATTGTCCTGAATCTGAATCGGTTTCCCGGTCAGTTTATTAATATAATTTAATCCCTTTTCTTTTCCAACATATTTTTCAAGATTCAATTTGGTTTTTACATCATGGTCGTTAAAATTACAAACCACAAACTCATCTGCGAATAAATGAAGTGAGATTCGTCCTTCAGCTTTGAATGAAATTTTCAATGGTTCCAGAAATGATTCCCGAACAACATTCAGCCATTCATGGGGCAATTGTAGCCAGGGAATTGGTTTAGGCGCTAATAGTACTTCATTGATCGCTTTGAAATCAGCTTCTGTAAAAGTGTGAACATTTAAAACAAACACTTTGCCACCAGATGGGTGTTCTTTCTTTGTTAAAAATGGCAATCCTTTTCTTCCATTTTCACCAACAAGCAACAATTGAGCGCCTGAAGCATACATTTTTGCAGGCAGGTAAACCGGATTTTGAAGAGGGATTTTCGTATTTTCCCAAATAATATTCTTTATCTGTGTTTCTCCCCCATACTCCATTGACTGTATTCCAGCTAATTTTAGCAATTGTTCATCATTTGACAATGCTTTAATCAGACCTGGTGTGATTACAATTGTTTTCCCATTTGAAATTGAAGTCTCCATTTTTTCAATTAGATTTTTATCTATTGCAGCTTGTGAAGGCAGGAAAATAACATCCGCATTTTCAGGATATTGGCTCGTTGGCAATAATGGCACACCAATCATTCCCATATAATCGAAGATGTAATATTCACTTTCATTATCACTATGCGGTGGTTTATACCCGTAAATTCCTTTTACAGGTTGTTGCGCAACCATTTTAGCAAGTTCAACTAAACTTGAAAATTGTCTCCTTAAAAAATGATGCCCCCTATGTCCATTCATAAGATCGTAATAATTGAATAACACAATCTCCTTTGCGCCGGCGAGAATTGTTTGATAAGCCTGGTTGATAAAATCGAACTCATTGCAATCAATATGATCAAACCAGGCGCCGGCGACTTTTCCGTTTGAACAGGAATTCAGCCAACGAAAATTCACAAATCCTTCGTACGGTTGTACAAATCCCATGCGTTGCGTGATTGGGCCGCGGGTTTCAGTACCAACCCAGACTTTATCGTACAACTTGGGTTCCCGAACAACGTCATAGCCAAACTTATGAAACCGGTCATACCACTGCGGATATTTAATGATGATGGTAACATCGGATTTCTCGTCACGGGCAGTTTTAATGAATAAATTTTCAGATAAATCTGTCAGCAAATCCATCCTGTACTGCGACCAGCTCTTTTCACCCCGTGCTCTATTTGACAGTTCACTGGTATCTGCCGAACACAAAAAATCATCGATGATCATCTCATCAAAAACGCACGCTGTTAAACGGACAACTTTTTCCAAATCCTGCTGTGTTTTGGGATGCTGATAATTGAACCATCCCAATTGTCCTTCCTGCCTGGCGCCAAAATCTTTACCGGGAACAGTCGCAATACCACCGACAACATCAATTTCATTTTGTATGAAAAAGTCCCGGATAGTCACCAGCAGTTTTTCATCAGCAATTGTAGCACCGCGATACGTTTCAATAAAAACTTTGGTGATCCCTAAACTTTTAATTACAGAGAGCGCCTCCCTCCTGCCATCCGTATCGTTGAGATGAGTTTTGACAGCGCCAACAGTAATGTAAGTGCCAAAGCGCAAATCATTTTTATGAGTTTGCGCATAATTAAACAAATCATCACCTGGTTTTTGTCCGCAAAAAAGAATGAATATACTGACAATAAGAAAACTCAAAACGATCAAGTTGAATAAGATATGAGTACTTTTCATATTTTTCCTTTTCCTTAATGTAATTGATGAGTGCATTTTTATTAACTTTATTTTAAACGCGGCGATTTTAATAGATAGTATAATTCTACTTTGTCACATTACAAACTATGTCACTCCCGAACGCTTTTATCGGGAGTCCATTGCCAAGCTTTTATGGATTCCCGCTAAAAACATGCGGGAATGACACACGAGTGAAACTCAAAATCATAATTTCATGCTGTTTTTTCTAATCTGACAAAGTACAAATAATCACAAGGGATTAAAATGATAGTGAGATGTATATTGGTGGTGGGTGGATTATTTTGTCGTCCATTATTTTGTCTTTCAATCTTTTTATCTGAAAACTTGGCAACAAAGCTTAAAATATGGTTTAGCAGAACAGAGTACCAAATCATAATTAGTGAATTATTAAAAATCGGATTTTGTGAAACATTTACTGGCAGAAATTTAAACCGATGCAATCGCTTTAAGCGATAGCATCGGTATGTATATTTTTTACTCCCAAATCGCCAATCGAAATCCAATATTCCTATTTGCAGATTTAGGCTCTAACTTCGTTCGGCTAACCGTACGCAAACTACGTGAAATACTTTTCCAACTGCCCCCCCTGACAACGCGCATTTCTCCGCTGCCAGGCCCAACCGGATCCATAAATGTTCCGGTTTCATAATCGCCGTACCAATCCAAACACCACTCCCAAACATTACCAGCCAGATCGTAACATCCTTCCGCGCTTTTGCCATTTTCAAACGATGCAACCGGAGCAGCGTAAATAAATCCATCCTTTTCACCGTTATCGTCCCAATTGGCATAGGTTTCCTGCCAATCATTGCCCCAGGGATATTTCCTTCCGACTCCTGCTCCACGGGCGGCGCGTTCCCATTGGGCTTCTGTTGGGAGTTGGTATGAAGTCCCGGTAATCTGACTTAACCACTTACAATAAGCAAAAGCCTCATACCAGGTTATTCCCACGACCGGTGAGGTAGCTTGATTTGAAACAGAGCAGGTATCCCAAGGTGCGTTGCTGTTACTCCAAAATCGAGGTTGATAAAAATTATTGTTCGTAATTTCATTCCAGCCGGCTTCTTTGCTATCACTGCCATCGGTTATTAACCAATAATCTTTATTACTGTATCCACCAACCAAAACAAAATTATAAAATTCTTCATTGCTTACTTCATACTTTCCCATATGAAATGCGCTCAAAGTAACATCATGTACTGGTAGTTCAACACTCAAGCCATCTCCCCAGCTATCACCCATTGTAAAAGAACCGCCTGTGATTGGCGCCATTTCAGGATTTGTTATTTCGATATTTTTTGAGCTAATTGTTACAGGAACATCGATTGAACTATTCAGTGCATCTGTCAAACGAAGCATTAGATCAGAATTTAATGACATTTCTGCTGTGCCGGAAAATTTTGCTGAATACGTACCGTTGTATTTTTCTACAGAGAATTGAATACCCGATGGCACAGTCCCCGAAATTAATTCCCAACTACAATTTTTCTTTCCTCCGATGGGTTGGATGTAATATTCGGATTTAACTAATACAGTATTCCCGCTATATTGGAGCATTGGGAAAAATAATTTCTGACCATCACGCAGACTTGAATAATCCACTCCCAGGTTATAAAATGTAATTTTTACATCTTTGGAAATTGTAGTAAAAAATAGCGGCCCGTTGGCATCCGATGTTATTTTCACAGATCCGAGGTATTCACCAGGCTCTGGTAATTGAGTCGGGTCAATCGTAATTGTCATGGAATCAGGTGTATCAACACCCGTATGCCCGGTATCCGGACTCACAGAAATCCAGGCGATTGTTGGCGTTGCTTTCCAGTCGAGAAATCCGTTTCGGGAATTGGAGATGGCAATTTTCTGCTGTGTTTCTTTCAATCCATATTCCAGGGCGGTTTTTGAAACTTTCAGGCTTGGCTGTTCCGATTGAAAGATCACTCCAATTTCGGCGGAATTTTCATTTGATGAAACTACAATTTTTTCTCTATACTCCACAATCGTGTCCAATAAACTTCTCTCGTATTTAACAGAAAATGTGTCTTTGATGCCTGCTGTTAAATTCCCATCCTGTTTGGTATAAATCAACCAGTCGGGAGTAGATTGTATTTTCCAGGAGAGATCCTCATTTCCCATATTCAAAACCGTTATAACTTTCATGCTATCATCCTTTGTGAACCTTATTTCAGTGGGAGAGAGTTCTAAAAGCGCACCAGTTTTCTCCAGTTTTGTTGAGCATTGGAAATAAAGCAAACAAATCAAAATAGCACAAACTACAAAGGATAATTTGTTTTTCATTTTTAGTACCTCGTTAAAAAATTATTTCCCACAGCAATTTTTATATTTTTTTCCGCTTCCACAGGGACAGGGTTGATTCCTGCCGGTTTTATTTTCGCCTGTAATTGATAATTTCGGATGGGGCTGGTTTTTAAATGTAGCATCATCTTCCAATGGTAAGTCAAATTCATCATACTCATCAAAATCGTCATCGTCATCTTCATCATAATACTCGTCTTCATAATCATCCCATTGGTCAGTCTCTCTTAATTCATTAAAATAATCAGTAACAGAAAACACCAGCATTGTAAACATTACTACAAAAACAACTCCCAAAATCAGTATATTTGATTGGAACAAAGTTAGTGGTAAAAATAAAAAGATAATATATCCCATCCCAAGAAAAATTCCTGTCGCCAAAGCAATTATAAATAAAACAGCAATAATCACCTGTAAAAAGCTTTTTAGTAGTCCCATAATTTACTTACCTTTCATTATTGGTTTAGATATTTTTTATGAATAAAATTATTTTGTTTTTTCTATTTTAGTACTTTCCAACCTACTTTCGAAAAATCCACACTCCCATTAGAATCAAATTCAACACCTTCAGTTTCAAGCAACAACCGTTGAATATTTTCACCATCTCCTCCGGCTCGTTGACTAATTTTTCCCTGGCTATTTATTATACGATGCCACGGTACATCGCTGCCCGACGGCAAAGCAGCCATGGCATAACCAACCATTCTTGGAGTACAGTGAGCTAGCATTGCTGCAATTTGTCCGTAATTGGCAACCTTTCCTTCCGGGATCAAACGAACGATGTCATAAATTTGTTGATAGATAGGATTCTCATTTTTGGTTTCGGTTATAAAAAATGTATCACTTATTTTTTTCAAGGTATTTTGTCTTTAATTTTTTAGATTCTATTGCATCAAAATCATTTTTTTTGTTTCTGAAAAATATTCACCCTGCAAACGATAGATATAAATTCCACCCGGCATACCATAACCATTCCACCGGGTAGAATATTCATCAGCTTGACAATACCCATCCAAGAGTGTCTCGATTTTTTCCCCAAGCAGATTGTAAATTACTAATGAGATATGACCACTTTTTTTCAGCACGAATTTTATTTCTGTAATTGGATTAAACGGATTCGGATAATTCTGGTCAAGCTTAAAAGTTTTGATTAAAGTTTTTTTTTCAGGTTCAATCACCTTGCTTGGTACCACATTTTCCAACGCTTCCTGAATTGAATAATATGCTGGTTTGGCTGTATAGTCTGCATCAAAAAGCGAAGGATAATATTCTGTTTTCCAACCATGGCCGTCATCGATATGCCAGGTATTCCAGCCGACTTTTCCAGTGCTGCGTTTTTCAAGAAGCACCTCTAAAATTGCCCGGTATGTTGCAGCTTGCTCATCAAACAGTGTTTCTGAAACTCCATTTCTCAACCACACGCTGGCTTCTGTAATATGAAATTCAAGATTATTGTTGTGCGCCCGATCAATAATCATCCTTAACCGATTTAAATTTTCAGGTGTTGCCCAACCATTGTCGATGTGCGCTTGCCAGCCAATTCCATCAACCCGAAGTCCAAAATTTCTTAAATAGTTAACTGTTTCCGCAATCAATTGCCAATCATCCATACGGCTCAAACTTCCATGGTGGTTATAAATCAACTTAATATCAGGTGCATATTGTTGTGCAATTTCAAAAGCCATTTTGATATAGAGTGGTGTTTGATTGTTATCGCTATCCACGCCGATCTTGTACCAGGGACATTCCCAATCCAAGCCGGGTTTATTATGGTGCCATTTACCGTTAACTATGGTTTCATTCACCACATCCATGTATTCAAACCCAGATTTCCCGTTATATCTTTCACAAACTGCTTTCAAAAATTCTCTCATATTGGTTTCAAGTTCTTCAGCAGTTCGGGCATCGTTCTTTGCCCAATTGGAGCATTGCGGGCTAATGGGACAATGCATTCTTAATACCTGGTTATTATCAACAATGTGCTGTACCCATTTATCCGGCTCAACAGCATTCCACGTACCCGGATCCGGATGAATTCTCCACTGTTTAAAATCATTTTCCGGTGTTACATAACTGAACTCCCGATCCATAATTTCACCGGTGTAAGTACCAAAAGCCCAGGAACCGGTTGTTGCACCGATAATAACACTTTGGTCAGAGAATTTTTCTTCAACTATGGTTCTCAATCGGCGTCCTGTTGGTTCGGAAGGTTGGGCGTGAAGTAAAAATGCCTGTATTAATTCAATAAAAATTGAAAGAAATATTATTATCTTTTTCACATTTTTTGCTTTCAACTAGAATACTCCAAAAAGGTAGAATAGGATGATAATTATTCACTTTGTTATAGTTCACCACCTTTGCTGTTCCTTTTTTTGATTTCAGAACAAAGATTAACGATTAACGATTTTAGAAGTATTGTTGATTTAATGACTTCTGTTTTTATAAATAATTCCTTCATAAATCAAAAATCGCTAATCCTTATTCGTAAATCTTTTTTTACATAACAATAACAGGGAAGTGAACTATTACTTCAATTTTTATATTTCTCTATTCCCAAACATTATTTGTCCCACCCACCCTCTCTTCTCAAATCTTCAATAATTTTCCCGGCTCTCGTTTTTAGTTCCACATAATCCGTTTTAGATACACGATTTAGTGGCATTGCTTCCGGTTCTAAAATCACCACATGAGAAGGTCGTTTAAACGATGCCATATTCATACAAGCAGTCAAAACCTCATCTGCATTCAAACTCACATCCGGTTTTTTCTCAACAAATGCCATGATACCTTCTGTTAAAATATCATGCAAAGCGCCAACGACTGCAACAGCAGCTACCTTTGGTTTCAATTCGGATGAAATAAATTCTTCAACTTCAGTTGGGAAAACATTATTGCCACCCGGTTTGATCAGAAGTTTAGATCTGCCTGCAAAGTGCAATCCATTTTCATCATAGGAACCTAAATCACCAGTATAAAGTAAACCATCTTTGGAGATGGTTTTCCGTGTATTTTCTTCATCATTTAAATATCCCAAAAATACCTGTGGACCGGAAAAACAGATATCCCCGATTTCACCTTTTGGTTTTTCGTCGCCGGCAGTGCCATTCTCATTCATTGGTTCCCGGATGGAAATCGGACAGAGCGGCATATCAAATCCAACGCTCGCTAAAATATCATCAACGGTTCCATCTAATGCTGAATAGGTGCAAAAACCGCCTATTTCCGTCAGCCCTAATCCTGTACCGAACTTTGGCGCCATTGTAGATAATTGTTCTAAAAATTGACGTGTTACTGTTTGCCCGCCATAGAGAGCAAACTTCAAAGTTGATAGATCATAATCTTTATAATTTGGCAAACGCCATTCCGTGGCAAACAAAGCCGGGATTTGTCCGAATAAGGTAATTTTATATTTCTGAATAGCAGCCAATGATTCATCAGGTTTAAATATATGCAACAATACACTGGTCGCACCGGCGTAAATTGTAGTCGCAAGTTGTTCTGTTGTACAGCCAACATGACTTGGCGGAAGATTCACAAGCATCAAATCATCCGGTTCCATATCAAAAGCAACGCCTAATCCAATATTTTGCACTAATATATTTTCCGAACAGAGCAAAGCCGGTTTTGGATAACCGGTTGAACCGGTTGTGAAAATGATTAAAATTGGATCCCGTCTCGTTACCTGTTTTTGAGCTTTTTTTACCTTTCCTGTGATCAACGCTTTAATAAATATTTTTTTGATATCTTTTGCAAAATCAGTAATTCCCTTTGCGCCATCTACAATTTGATCAGTTTCTTTTTGAAATTGAATGAAGTGCAAACAACTGCCCCCATTTACTTTTCCATGCTTACTAATCATTTCCTTAATGATGAGACGAAAATCAGTAACCTGGGTTTTTCCGAGACAGAAAAATATTTTTGGTTTCATTTGTTGGAAGCAGCGATCCACTTCATGAACCTTTAATCGTGGATCAAGGGGAGAAAAAATTGCACCGATGCGATAACAGGCGTACATTAAATAAACATGCTCTTTCAAAAGAACCAACATCGTCGCCACTACATCCCCTTTTTTGACGCCCATATTCAGCAGCTTGGCAGCAAATGCTTTTGACTTTGTCGATAGATCTTTCCAGGTAACCTCTGCACCAGTGTTGTATTCGATCAAGGCAATATCGTTTGGTTTTTCTTTTGCCCAACGATCCACCCAATCGAACATGCGGGGATAGGTTTCAAGCTCTTTTGAAAGCTCGATACATAGTTCATCTTTTTTTGGATCTCGCAT
>JACKQG010003734.1_pt1 | contig 18337 bp, 18 predicted proteins | sample 8237621 | NCBI WGS metagenome assembly JACKQG01 (sample SAMN15677084, study PRJNA649215) | marine metagenome | biome: marine; feature: Black Sea; material: saline water; isolation source: suspended particulate matter (SPM) from the Black Sea western gyre | collected 2013-06-09/2013-06-10 | depth... | reverse complement strand
AAAAAGCTTGAACGACCTTGCCACGGCTCTCCCATCGCTCACATTGATCAGAAAAAACGATCAATCTGCCTTCAATCAAACCGGTTGTTCCCCATGGTGCGATCCCTTCGCGAACGTAGCCCGTTCTATTTGCGTCTACCCGAAGTGTGTGCTAAACTAACCGTAAAACTGACTCATACTTGACACGCCCCTTTTCAAATGGAAAAATCGAACTACGAGACAACGAAATACCGATTTCTTCCAAAACAACATGAAGCGCCAAGCGAGATCAAAACACTCGTGTTATTCTCGGCTAAAAGAGGGATTTTATGGAACGTAACGCTGCTCTACCCCCGACTGTTTACGTGATTGCTGGTCCCAATGGAGCGGGGAAAACTACGTTTGCCAATGAATTTTTGCCGGATTTTGTAAATTGCCGTGAATTCTTGAACGCTGATTTGATTGCCGCAGGGCTTTCTCCGTTCGCTCCGGAGACACAAAATGTGAGAGCCGCACGCTTGCTGCTGACCAGGATCAAGGAACTTACCGCTGCAAAAATGAGCTTCGGGTTTGAAACTACCCTGTCAGGGCGTGGCTATGTTCGCATGCTCACGGAAATGAAGCGTACCGGTTACCGGATTGTGTTGTTTTTCCTTGGGCTCGCAGACGTAGATGTGGCCATAGCCCGTGTGAAAAACCGCGTTCGGCAAGGGGTCCACTTAACAATGTGCCCGAAAACGTTATCCGAAGACGATTCGAATCAGGGATACGGAACTTATTTCATCTCTACCGTCCCCTTGCAGATGCTTGGCGGCTCTATGACGGCTCGCAACTTCCACCAGAAGTGGTAGCTCATGAAGAAAATCAAGAGCTCCAGGTTTTTCATGCCGAACTGTTTGCACAAATCGCGAGAGATGAAAAGGAATGAAGCCATGAATACAAAGAACACTCGAGAAGGGAGCTTGTCATGGAAGGCAGATGCGGCTTGTTGGCAGGCCGCGAAGAAAGTCATTCAGCGAGCGAAAGAAACCGCCACCCCGGTGGTGATTTGGGAGGCGGGCAAGGTAAAGGAAATTCCTGTCGATCAGATTGACAAAACAATGCTGGCGATGGAGAATCAAGTTGCTGGGCGTTAAATGATTAATCCGTGGCCCCCACGTAATTCTCGGCCAAAACCTTTCACATCCGTCCCAACTGACCCCTTCAACTCGGGATGGAGGTCGAGAAAAACTTCACCCCGGCAAACTTCCACGGGCAATTTATCTATGCGATATTTCTTATATTTTAGGATCGATACGCGGACCGAGATGGCAGTTATGTCAACTTTTTGGTGGTACTGAATGTTTGAGATATCCAGATGGTAGCTAACGTGGCAAATGAAGCTTGACCCTCTAATCTGATTGGGGGCTTAAAACCGAACTCAAAATTTAGCTGAAAGATTTACCAAGAGTCAACGGCAGTTTTGACCCCCCTCTTGCGTCGATTTCTTGGGTAATTTAGAAAGCGGCGTAATCCATTTTAGGTTCCTCGAACCTCGATTAGAGAAACGCAGAAATCGGAGAACAATTCGGATTGACATGCTCTTCGGTGACTCGGCGCATGGACGTTTTGAAAAACCGATTAGAGGATGAGGACGTATTCAAGGGGTGGTATGAAGCGCTTAAATCACAAATCAAGGTTTGACCCCGTTTTAGGCTATAAGCGAGGATCGGTTTGTGTCGGCATCAAAAATGTGGTCTGATCGAGCATGGGGCATTTCCCGTTTTCATGTCCTCCAGGTTATCATCGAAATCAGAGTGTGACCTTCAGGGCATTCATAACCCCGTCCCCCGATCATTCCGGGTAATCTCTGTTTCTTGCCGAAAAGCTTTTTGATTTTTCCTTTCTCTTCTATATTTACCGAAAGCGGGCTTTTTCCGTGGCCCACTGTGAAAGGCTTGAGCTGGTCAATTTGATAAGCCTTTTTGCAGGTCTTACACACGACCGAACCTTCCCCCTTGCTGAGAAGGGCCAACGCGATGTAGCCGAAATAGTCATATTTCTCCGGTATGTTTATAGAATCGTCGGATGACTCAGCTATGAAATCCAGGAGTTGGGCCGCTTCGTCAACCTTATGCTCGGCGGCATAATAGTTGAGCCTCTCCACTACTTTCAGGAGATCAAACTCAAATATGGCGTCATCGGTTTCATACCGCACTTTGGCCATGGAATTCTCCTTGCTGAAATTGAGACAAAAGGAATCCTGCTAATCCTGTAATCCTGTCAGAAGCACTTTTCTTCCGGGTCTGTACTATCACCCTTCAGGGATCTTTCATGATCGGAATTCCCAATACCCTCGCTATCTTTACCAAGGTAGGAAACTCGACCTTTTTGATAATCTCGATAATCTTTTCCCTCAATTTGCCGGTCTTCTCTTTTTCATCCGACATCACTCAACCTCCCTTATGCATTGCCATTATGTTCGCCTCATTATTAATCACGCCAGTGCTATAGTATCACGGGAAATTTAAGGCTGATTGTGATGGAAATCGCAATGGCTGCTATTATACCGAGTATCATCAGCGCTAACTTGAGCAACGATATTTTTTTCTTTTCGCCTTTTTGTTCTCTTTCTCCCATATTCCTTCTCCTATACAGCTATATCAGATCGATAGCAACTTCAGAGATTCGACCTTTCAATTTGACAACGTGAAATAAGGACATGAAATGGTCAGCATCGGCTGCTTCCTCTATCAATAATTCTCATAGGCCGACATCAATTCCTTCCTGATCTTATCCCTCAGTGCTTTTGGCTCCAAGACCTTGGCATCACTCCCGAATTGCAAGACCCATGGAATAAGCTCATTCGTGTTCTTGAGATGAACTTCCATTGTGAAATCTCCCCCATTTACCTCAGAAAATCTCTGCGTCGGATGCCAGCGTCTTGTAGTTAAATATTCCCAAAGCACTTCCTTGAAAGAGATCAGGATTTTGAATGTTCCGGCGCCACCTGTTTGATAAATCCCAAAAGACCCGTCTGTCAGTTTATCCGGATTAAAATTGGCCGGGTACTTGAATGGTTCATTCTTGTTTACCGCCTCCTTTATCCTCTCAATGGAGAATGTCCTGACCTCTTCATACCCTTCAACATAGGCATGAATATATAACGAATCCCTGTGGAGCAGGAGAGTATAAGGGTGAATGATATGGTATTTTTCTTTGGATGCGCTGTAAGAATAATGAAGGATCTGGATCTTTCTTTGATGGATAAGACCCTTTAATATTTCCTCAAGCACCTCGTGTTTATCTGAGTAGCTCTTCCTCCCGAAACCTGAATACCTGATTTTCCTGTCAAACGATTCAAGCCCGGTTCTTATTGACGGTTTCAATTGACCGGTGACCATTTCCCATAGATGCTTTATCCCATTTTCAAGGACAGTCCCTTCCATTGATTTAAGGAGAACCATTGCCACATACACTGATACGATGCGAAAAAAGGTAGCGGTTATGATCTCTTCCTGATCAGCGAGATACCATTTTTCAACCCCTCCCTCCTTGAGGACCCTCAGGAACTCTCCCCCGTCATTAGACATAAGATTTTCGTTCAAGGCCTTTCTGTATCTTTGAGCGGTTCTATGGGAGATAGAGAAATATTCGCAAATCTGCTCCACCGTCATTGGTCTCCACGACTTTGAGAGCATCAGGATTAGCTCCGCCATCCTGACCGCTGAGCCATAAGTGGGTTTTCGACTCTCCATAAGTGCCTCCTCAACTTTTTTCATAAAAAGTATCTTAGCACAGACTTTATGTCAACCGTTGACATTTGGAAGGGGTTAAAATGAAAATAATGGACAGGATGGAGATATTTGCGTTAGTCTAAAGTCAATAATCGCTGGTAATTCTATCGGAATCTGATTTGGATGCCCAAATGCCCCTTGAGGATAACAGCCGCGATCTCGAACAGGAAAATACGCCGCCTGGTAAAAGGCAGGGGGTCGGTTTTTTTTCGTTTTTCTACAAAGCCCTGATCTGGGGAGTTATCACCTATTTTATCGCCAAGGAATTTGCGGTCAATCACTTTTGGATTGTGGTTCTCAGCGTTTTTCTGCTCAGTGTGCCCATTGGCCTTGCCGGAATTTACGGCAACACCATTCGCCAAATCCGGCGGTTGACATTTTTCGCAGCGCGGGGCTGGATCTTCAGATTGCTTTCCGGCCGCCCCATAAAGGTTATCCTCTGGACTTGTTGGGCTTTGGTCTCGTCTTTTTTCATGCTTGTTCAATTTCATACCTATAACAATCTGGAATGGATCGTGTTTTTTCTGGTCGTTCCGGTCTTCTGGTTCGTTTTCACAATATGCCGACGGCTCATTTCCCACGAACTTAAACCTTATCTCGTCACAAACACTGCCCTGACTTGGTCGCGCTGGTTGTGTCCCCTTTTTATGCTGGTCATCTATGTGTTTTTAATCGTGCATTTCGGAAAGACGCCGGAATACTCTTCCCTTCAGGAAGCCGTCAACGCCCAAAAGGATGCGGTGGCGGACATGACCGGCAGCGCCTTGGTTTGGGAAGTCTCCCAGTATTTGGCGTTTTACGACGGGGCCAAGGCCTATGCCCTTGTGTGTCTTGGCGCTCAGAATGCATCGTGGGCTCTGGCGATCCTGGGAATCGGCGGGCTTGTGGTATTCTATAACGCCTGCACTATGCTATCCTGTTTCCTGATTCCGGGTGTGGAATACCGCCGTATGTTCGGCCCGCTTTCCGACGCCGACAAACCCCAACCCCTTTCTCTTTCCCGCATTGCCGCTATTGCGTTTATTACCACCTTTCTGGCGCTCTGTATTTATGTTCAGTTGTTTGCATACATTGAGGCATGGGTTCGGCAAACACCAAACATGGCTAAGGCCAGGCAAAGCGCAGAGTATCAGGCCATACAAAAGCTTGAGCAGATCGATGATGCCTTTTATAAGGAAGGCACACTTGCCCAACTTGAGGTTGCCAGGGTTGATGCCCTGCACAAGGTGGAAGTCTCCCTTGCACACCTGGAGGGACAGGTTGACAGGGCTTTTGACCAAATCGAACATAATGTGGATGGCTATCTTGATTGGTATTACAGTTTGGTGGGTGAATATGCACGTATCGCCCATTTGTTGATCGGTCAAATAGAAGACTACATGATCAAAAAACTTGAGGAGTCTTTGCAAAAAGGAGACGCCTTCAAAGAAGTTCAAGCTGCGCTCAACAATGCGCTGGCCGAACACGAGAACGCCCAAAAGGTGTATCAACAGGCTGCACGGAAAATAATGGAACAAAACCGTGTTGATCCGGCAGGCTCCCCGGTCGAGGTCGTGCAACGCATGTCGCTGAAAGACGTGCTGAATCCGCCTGTCCATCAGGATATTATCGGCCTGAAAACCAGACTGATAGCAGGAGGAGGCGGAGGAGCGATCGCAGGTGTTGTTACCGCTGTTGTCGTAAAAAAGATCGTTGCGAAGATTGTGAGCAAAAATATCATCAAGATAGCGGCCAAAGCGTTAGCAAAAGTTGTGGCCGGCAAGACCGCCGGAGCTGCCGGAGGCACTGCTGCGGGGGCAGCAGCCGGAGCGGCCATAGGCTCTTTATTTCCTGGTGCAGGCACAGTTGTGGGGGCGGTTATCGGCGGCATCATCGGTGGCATTGCCGTCGGTGTCACAGTTGATAAGATGCTCCTATTACTTGAGGAGTACATGAACAGGGAAGAGTTCAAACGTGAGTTGCTTTCGGCTATCCGGGAAGCTCGGATGGAGTTCAAGGCCAAATTGAAGAGGTGAGAAAAATTGGGTTGTTGGGGATGTCCGCCGTTCACTACCGACTGACCACTGTCATTTTCGTTGACTTCCGGAAAATGTCCGCATAATAATGGGCGATATTTTTCAATCAAGTTTCTTCTTTCAGCCCTTGGCCCAGACCGATCCAAACCAATGCGCTACACTGAAAAAATCAGGTCTGGAATAATGCATAGCCTAATCGAATAGGCAAGAATCGCACCAGGGCGAGCCCGAGAGGGAAAAGAGGATTTGAAAATTGTCTACGATTGCCTGAAAATCCCGTTACCCTGGAGAGTGGGGTTTTTTGTTTTTCCGGTACCCAAGGCAATAGCACTTTTTTAGGTAGATGCTGAATTTTATAATTTTATGAATGTCCCTTCTACTGTACCCCGAAAAGAGGAATCGTAATGAAGACCCTGCCACCTGCAAAATATTTCCTTAGGGTGAACAAGGAGATAACCCTGGCCTCCGATAATGACCAATTCGGAGTGATGATAGAAAGGATAAAAGCAGTATCAAAGACCGATGTGACGGTTCTGATCGTTGGAGAAACCGGTTCAGGAAAAGAGATAATCGCTGAAGCTGTGCACAACCACAGCGACAAAAAAGACAAGTTTATCAGGATAAATTGCGCGGCCATCCCCGGAGAATTATTGGAATCCGAACTCTTTGGGCATACAAAGGGGGCATATACGGATGCGAAGACATCACGAAGTGGGAAATTTTCAAGCGCCAGTAATGGTACTCTATTCCTAGACGAAATTTGCCAGATGGATATTAAAATCCAGCCCAAACTGCTTCGCGCCGTTGAAACAGGCGAATTCTATCCAGTAGGTTCCGATTTAGCGGTGAGTACGAGCGCCCGCATTATCGCTTCGGCGAATCTCAATATAGGCGAAATGATAGGATCGGGACAGTTACGTGAGGACCTGTATTACCGACTCTCGGGATATGTTATTAATGTGCCGGTTCTCAAAGAGCGAAAGGAAGATATTCCACGCCTGATAACCTATTTTTTTGAAAAGACATGCAAACCTTACGGCATCGAAGATATGGACGGAAAAGCTTGGGAAAAGCTGATAAATTATGACTGGCCGGGGAATATCCGGGAATTCCAGAATGTCCTGGAGGCGGCAAAAATTAACGCCCTATTCAGGAAAAGGCAAACGATAGAATTCGATGATATTGACGAGTTTCCTTCAGCTGCTATCGAGCGAACATGTACCGGCGAGAAAGATTACATTATGGGCCTTGTAAACGCCCTTTTTGCCGGCAAAAAGGATTTCGAAACAGTCAAGAAAGAAGTTCAAAAACGGGTTCTGGTCGAGGTCAGGAACAGGGTGCATGGGAGCACGAAGCATATCGCGGAAGTCCTGGGGATGACCGACGCTGCCGTAAGGAGCCTTTACTCAAGGGCGCACCTGTCCGTCGGGGCGTTATGTCAGTACAACCCCCCAGAATAGAGTGTCACTCATAACACTGTCCATACTATAGTTGCAACTATCCTCTGGGATTTCTTGAATAGATGAAATTCCACCTGCCTGAAAATACTTTCTGTTATCAAAGAGTTGCCGGTAGCCCCTACCCCTGTAACTGGTTTGGTATATATATTGCTGTCCAATATGTTATGACAACGGAAACGGGAAATATTGAGGATAAGCAAGAAAAAAGAAGCCAGGAATTCTATTTCCAGTGGCATTTCCTGGAGATGTGCAACCTGCGTTGCACCCATTGCTATCAGAGCGCTTACGAACATGGCGGTCTAAGCGAGACGGACACCCTGAAAATAGCAAAAATCCTCGATGGGGCCTTAGCGAAATGGAGAAAATCCGGTCGTATTTCACTTACAGGGGGCGAACCGTTCCTGAAAAAAGAATTGATGTTCCGGCTGATGGATTTTGCTGAAAAATCGGCCAATTTCCGTTGGATTGGAATACTCACCAACGGAACGCTTATCAATGATGAGACGGCGGAACAGCTTACACTGTTCCGAAAGCTGAAAGAAGTCCAAGTTTCGATTGACGGATCGAAAGAGGAAACCCACGACGCTATCCGGGGAAAAGGCAGTTTCCAGAAAGCATTAAAAGGCTTGGAGAACCTTGTCGACGCTAGATTACCGACGGCTATCATGTTCACACTGAGCAACCTGAATAAGGGGGATGTTCAAGGGATAATCGATTTGTCGCTCGAAGCGGGAATAGATGCATTGACCATTGAAAGAATCACGCCCATGAGCACCTCTGATAAGGACGATCTGATGATTATCCCGGATGAGTTAAAGGAAGTATATTCCTCCGTGCTATCAAGGAAAAAGGTGCTGGAGCAATCCGGTAGTCGTCTGCGCATTCGGACATCCCGTCCATTGTGGGCGCTGTTGGACGATGAATCGGGGGGATTCTGTCCTGCCGGTCTTTCGAGTTTGTCGATTTTGCACGATGGTACAGTGCTCCCCTGCCGGAGGCTGGAGATTCCTTTGGGAAATATCCTCCATGACGGCATATATAAAATATGGTATACATCGGAAGTTTTGTGGCAAATACGAAACAAAAGCAACCTGAAGGGTAAATGTGGCGATTGCGGCTACCTGAAAAGATGCGGCGGCTGCCGGGCTATTGCCTACGCTGTAAACGGCGATATAATGGGCGAGGACCCTCAGTGCTGGCGGAAGGAACGCGTTTCCGGAATGGAAGCAGGAACAGCCTCAAGGAGGCATGATGGAAGAAATAATATTTCGTATTTCCGACAGATATAACCTTTACAAGGGCGATTTTAAGGGGCACAGGTTTTTCCTGTTCAACGTTGAGGACGGCTCCATTTTTCGCCTGAATGAGACATCCTACGATATGTTATCTTTTTTTGACGGTGAAAAAACCGTCGGTCAGATTCTGAGGGAGTTGAAGAAAATATACGAAGTAAACGAGGATAATCTTCGTCAGGATCTGTTCAGGCTTATCGATAAGTGGAAGAGTAAGGATATCCTGATGGAAGGAGGTGAGACCTCATGAACGAGAAGAAAGTCTACGAAAAACCTGTTTTTGTCGAAGAAACCGAAATGAAATTTCCTGAAGAAATCTGGGAAGAATTTAACGGCGGCGACTGGTGCTTCGGATGTTCGAATTGCAACTGTAACTGATCTGGCCGTATTCGTGAGGGATTCGGGCGGTCCCCGCCATGAGAGCGGAGACCGCCAAATCATGGAAGGTTATGTCTCATGATGATTAAAAAGGGTGGAAACTGGCACAGAGTCGAAATCTGGAAGCATATTGCTATCGGATACAAATCCGGTGGGTTCATCTTCGTAAACCTCGAAAGCCGTGAAGAAAAGTACATTCCTTTTTATGGATTCCGAGATTTCATTGTTCAGGGTGACAGCCTTTATGTTGAGGACCAAGAAGGGTGTTATTACAGAATAAATCTCCGGAGTATTCATAGAAGTGTTGAGATGACCAGAGCTGAATCCTTTCCTGCGCCTGGAGAGAAGATCGATTTCAGGGGACTATTAAAGGACCTGCTTGGTGAAATAAGGGCTTACGATTACGACAACGAAATTATCGCTGTTGCATACGGACAGAAAGGAATCGATTTTTTCTCCCGAAACACATACAAAAAAATAAGGCATTTCGATTTTCCCGGATATCATTTTATCGATGATATAAAACTTCACGGAAACAAGCTTTATGTTGCCGATGTCTTCGGATTGCGAATCCTGGATGTTTTGGACAGTGAATATCTGTCCCTTGATGACAGTTTCGTTTACAAAGGATGGGCGAAGGATGTGGCGGTCAGCGGCGATTATGTTTATGTCGCCGATGTTCTGGGAATTAAAATATTCGATAAAAAAGAGGATTTCAGATATGTGGGCAAGATAGAATCCAATAAAAACCGGATTGCAAAAGTGGTCCTTTCCGGGAATTATGCCTTCATGTCCTGTGAAGCCTCGGGATTAAAAATCGCGGATATTTCCGACGCAAAGAAACCCAAATTTGTAAGTGGTTTGATCCTGCCCAAAGGCGTATGGGATTGCTGCATTTATGGGAACAAAGCCTACCTAGCCGCCTATACTGAGGGTTTACTGAAAATCGACGCAGGCGAGATTAAAAAACTAGAACTCATGGGAAAATACAATGGTACGAAAGAGATAATCGGCGTGTGCGTGAACGAAAAGGGCGTTTTTGCCGCCTGTTCTCATAGTGGACTCCGGTTGCTGGACCACAACCTCGCCGAAATAGCGGCCTTTGTCCCGGAGGAAGAAGGCCGCTGCTGGACTACTGTGGCCGATGAACACAGGCTCTATGTCGCCTGGGGCCAGGCGGGTGTTTTCGTCTTTGAAATTACGGATATGAACAAACCTGTACTCATTATCAGGATCAAGACGCAAGAAGCCAGGGACCTCGTTGTTCAAGGGGATACCCTCTACGTCGCCGACGGGCCAAAGGGGGTGTTGGAGTATGATATTTCTAACATTACGTTGCCGCGACTGCTCCGACGCATTCCATCATCGGCTTTCACACGGGGCCTCATGTTGGATGACAAATATATATACAAAGCCGATGGAGATGGAGGATTAGAAATTCATGGGAAGTAATGCGCGATGATCGTATAACTATCTGGATTAATTGATAAGCTTTACGCAAGGATAAAGAAAGTAGAATGAATGAATAAAAATGCAAATACGCCCCTATTCATTTCCTACGACGTATCGTATCCGTGCAATTATCGTTGTGTCTACTGCCGGAACGATTGGGAAGACAAAAAAAACTGTGGATTTCCGGAGTTAAAGGTTGTTGCGTCCATTATCGATAAAATCGCCAGCGCTGGCGCGAATCGAATCATATATACGGGCGGCGAGTTTTTCTTGCTGCCCTTCTGGAAAGATGTTCTGGAATATGGTCTTAAGAAGGGACTTCACAACTGGATCATCACGAACGGTGCTCTCATCGAACCGAAAGAAATCGAATATCTGGAGGAGCGAGTCGAGAGGATAAACATCTCTTTCCATGCTCCGAACCAGGATATGTATTCCGAGATCATGGGGATAAATGACAAAAGTCTCTTCCGAAAAGTTGTGGAGAACCTGCGGCTCATCGGAATGAGCCAAGTCGAACTGGGCATATTTTATTCGCCCATAAAATTAAACTACCGGTATTTCTACGATACGATCAGCCGACTGGCAGATTGGGGAGTGGAAATCGTTGATGTAAATCTGAATCGGATACTCCCGATGAAGCACACGTTGGAAAAAGCCGGTAATATGACATCTCTGAACCTGTTTGAGCATAAACGCCTGGTGGAGCAACTCCTTGACATCAACGAAAAATTAGAAATAGACGCTTATGCCGAAGCTTATCCGGTCTGTTTTCTAAATAAGTTTATCGATGATAAAGCGCTTATCAGGCGCATCAACCGTCCCTGCCTGCTAGGCGGCAAGGCGATAGCGATGAACAGCGACGGTGGTTTGAAATTATGTCCTGCCCACGGATTTATCATTCCGTCCGGTGATCGCAGTCTTCAGGATGAATGGACCGACAACAAGGCGCTCGGCGATTTTGCCGGCGCCAGATGGAGGAATGTTGCATGCAAAGAGTGTGAACACTGGGAGTATTGCCTTGGCGGGTGTCACGCATCCCGGGGTAAAATCTATTCTGACGACGTCCTGATCATTGACGACGAAGTAATCTTCGAGAAAGGCATTGACAGGGAATTATTTCATATGCTGGTTGGCCTTTACCAGCCCTTCCTCAACAAATCTTACCTGAATGCTTCGGTGCAATACACCGTTTTTTCGAAGTATAAGCATGATTATCCTATCGGTGTTATTGCAATCAATAAATCGAAGCGGAATGCGCGTTTTGTGGAAATCGCAATCATTCCGCAGTTGCAATCGAAATACTACAGTTTTCTCATGATGCAAAAACTGATGCAACTGCATCCTCTGGATAAATATGGATGGACTTCTCATAAAGCCAATCTGCCCAGTATTAAGCTGCTGGAGAAACAGGATGGCGGTTTCTTTGAAAAGACCGTTCAGAACCAGAAGCGAATTGAAGCGGAAGGATTTTTCAGATCCCGGGGATCGGCTACCACAAAAATGCGTGAAGCGCTGTTTGCACTACTGCCCCAATCTCAGGTGAAATTTAAGAAATGGTCTGAAGAATTTGTTACGCGTAACGCAGAAGTTGGAGCGCTCGATAATTATCTCGATAGCCGTCAGATACCTGTAATCGACGCGCATTATCACATCCACAAAAAGGAATGGTTTGGAACCAACAGAACCAAAAACGATTTCCACGTCCTGAAATTCAACTTTGAAAGCGATGAGGACATCCTGCTGGCAAACATGCGTGAAGCAGGAATAGAGAAAACAGTTGTATTTCCACTTGCTTCCACCTTTATCGATTTGGACATGGCTAACCAGTTTGTCATCGATATGAGCAAAAAATCAGGCTTGTCCGGGAGAATCATTCCTTTTGCGGTTATCGATGAAAAACCGGACCATTGGGTAGAGCAGGGCGTAATGGGTTTCAAAGAACATGTTTATGGTCAACGAATTCAGAAGAACATATTCGGAAGGGACATTTTCTCTCAGAAATTCAAAGAGACCTACAAATATATGGAGCTGCGCCGGCTTCCCTTGCTGCTGCACGCAGGTGTCAATCGGATTGAGAGAATCCGAAACGACCTGTTGAAAGAAACTCCAGAGCTAATTATCATCCTCGCGCATCTCGGAGCGGACTATCCTGTCGAGCATCAATATTGTCCACAGCTCGAACAAATATCTCATGCGCTGGGGCAATTGAGAGAGTATCCGAACGTGTTTTACGACCTTTCAACCATTACGGATAGGAAAATTCTACTGACAGCGCTGGATTTAGTGGGCAGCTATAAGATTTTTTTTGGTTCGGATTATCCTAACGAACGGCCTGCTTACACCTTGAGAAGGATCAAGAGCCTTGGTTTGTCCCGGTCGGATATGGAAAAAATATTGTATCAAAACATCACTAAAATACTGAAAAACATCGAAAATGGTTGATAAGGGAAGATTCTATTTCGATAAGCGACCTGCCAGGAAGAATGAACTGACGCGACTCATCGAACTGAGCATGTTCTACAAGCCGTTTATGGCGGATATCTTTATCGGATTGAAGGATAAACGTGAAAAGCCTTTTTCTAACATTATCGATGTGGGTGCCGGCACAGGCCATACGACTTACCAGATTAAGGCGCTTTTTCCCAATGCTGCTGTGACATGGCTGGACAGTTCAGTAGAACTGTTGGAATACGCCTGGCAATCGTCGCCGGATGAAGCAGTCGGCATCGAGTTTGTCAACTGTGGCCTAATGGAATACGAACCAACCCGGGAATATGATTTCGTTTTTTCCCGGTTTGCTTTGAAACATTTTTATGATCCGAAACTCGCTGTTTCGAAGATGGTTGAAATGCTCTCGGACGGCGGATATATCTGCCTCATCGATAAGGATGTCACGGCGAACGTGTGGCATCCTGGATTTCCGCTGTATCAGACGCGATTCATGAAAGCGTTGAATGCATACAACAGGAAAGATAACCGTGGTGGTGATTCTTCCATCGGCAGAAAGCTGAAAACAATGCTTGCATTCCATGGCATCAGGGATATCAATGTTAATCTGCTGGTGATCGATTTGACGTCTCCTCGGAACAAGGCCTTTCAAAAATTGTATATTCAGGTATATTCTAACCTAGTTCCCGAGTTGGTTGAAGAGAAGCTGATTTCAGAGGAAGAGGCTATGGCAGATATTGAAAGGATGGAGAAATTCCTGTCATCGGCGAACAACTTTGCATTGACCTTCGATTTCATTGTAACAGGAATACGCTGATGAACCATTTGTTCATGGGTGTCACAGCTTTGAAAAACATGGTCCTCAGGATGTACGAGAAAAACCTTGACCTGAGGCGGATAACGAAAACCGCGTCCCTACTTCTAATGAGCGGTTTAAACAGGGTGTCAATCCCGAAGCCGATAGTTCAAAGATGCCTTCGTGAACAAAGAAACGATGGCGGATGGGTTGGAAACGCGGACACAATGTGGAATGTAAAGCTCCTGACCCTGATCGATCCCGAAGAATACAAATCTGAAATCGATAACGCCTTAAAATATCTGCAACTCAATAAGAACAATGAAAACCTGTGGGGCAGATCGCAGCGAGACATCAGCAGGATTCCAATAACGGGCTTAATGCTGCACATGTTGACCCGGCTTGCTGATGATGAGACGTTGTTTTTGTTGGAAAAACTCTGGGTTTCAGAGATGAATTCAATCACATACAAGGCGGCTTATACGCTGATGTCATTCAACAGTAATCAATACTTCTCGCGGAATGAATCCCTGACAGAAAAAACGATTGCATGGCTAGCTGAGAATCAGGAAGATGACGGCGGATTCTCGCCTTGGAAAGGACATCCGGTTAGATCCGATGTTTTTTGCACAGGCGTCGCGACGCTGGGCCTTTTGCAATACCCCGATTATGTAAGAAAAGATACGTTGGAAAAATCATGTGAATGGCTGAAAACAAATCAACGACCCGATGGGATTTGGGAATTCCACGAGATAGAAGACGGCGCTTCCTGGGGAGTGGCGGCGCTCAACGCCTTACATCGAAACGGATTTTATTAGATGGCGCGCATTCTTTTAATTTATCCACAACCGGATACCATCAAGCAAAGCAGATTCGGTTTTTCTTTGACACTTTTGTACACATCTTCGATTTTGAAAAATGCAGGACATACCACAATTTTGCGAGATTTCTCGGTCGAAGATTACGAAGACGCCTCGATCCTCAACGAAATGGAAAAAGCCGATTTGGCTGTCGTGGAGTATGATGCTTTTCCGCTGAAACGTTCCCTGAATATATCCAACGCCGGGTACATCATGGAATTGATCAGGGCCCATTTCCCGGGAAAAAAGATAATCGCTATAGGCTATGACTTTGCTTTGTTTCCGAGAAACCATGAGCAGGCGGATTTCACCTTTACAATTGAACCTGAAAACGGCATCACGAGAGTCGTTTCCGCTTTATTGGAAAATAAATCAATCAGTACCTCCGAAATCGGCGTTGTGAACTATCTGGACGACCTCCCCTTTCCCGACAGGAATTTGCTTTCAGATTTTGCGCAGCATGGCGGAAGCGTCAAACATAAGCCTAACCTGGAGAAATCGACCTTGGTCCAGACCAGCAGGGGGTGCTCCAATTCTTGTGTTTTCTGTCAGCGGAAAGGCTGGCTAAATAAGTACCGGGAACATTCTATTGAATACGTCCTACGTGAGTTTTCATGGTTGAAAGAAGAAGAGTATGTCAACGTTTGGATTTGCGATGATAATTTTACACTGAACCTGAACAGGGCGAAAAACATCCTGAAAAGGCTCTTTTATGCGAAATTAGCTGAATACATGAAAATATCCCTGAGCAGTTGGACAAAAATCGACCGCGAATTTCTGGAAATTGCCAAATCTGCGAATGTAAAGTTGATTAGTTTCGGAATTGAATCCGCCAACCGAGAAATCTTGAAATTCTATAAAAAGAAAGTCGATTTAGACAAAACGAAGGAGCTTATCGATGTTGCGGATAAAATTGGGATATACACGGTTGGCAACTTTATCATCGGCGCCCCCATGGAAACGGAAAAAACAATCGAGAGGACATTTGCTTATGCACAAGATGTTCCTTTCGATGATGTAAATATTAAAATCCTTGATTACATGGCGGGTTCTGATTTGTACAATCAACTCCCAGAGGAACTGAAAAAGCATAACCGCCATGTCTTCGCCAGCAGGGAGAACAATCTTACCGGTTTCTCATTGACCGAGTTGAAGGAAAAAATCGACGCTTTCTATTCATCAAGGTTTAACAAGAGTCGCAAGGTGCGTCGAACAATCAAGTTTTCCAGACACGGTTTGCCTTACGATATAAGAAATGGAGGAAGATGAGTTTATCATCTATACCATCATATCTTCTCAGAGTAGCTGCAAGTTGGTTAACCGGCTGTTTTTGTATGTTTGCCTGGTGGCTTATATATTTGGCCAGCGATAATCTATGCATCGGTCAATTGATGACAGAAATTTTTAAACAAGCAGATCATAATCTAAGCACCATCATGTGTTTGTCGCTGCCAGTTGGCATTGTTCTAGGTGAGATTCTGACAGGTATTTGGGAATTAATAGTAAGTCCGTTATTCGAAGACGATAGAAATACAGATAATGCGGATAGGACAAGAAATCTCTGCTCAAGGCCATTTGAGTACTTTGTTACAGGGCTTGGAAATAAACTTATGTCTGAAAACTGTATTGGGAAAGGCGAGAAAGGCAATATCACTATTGGAGAATTTGCGTCGATGTTTAACTGCGAGAATGCGCATAATGCCTCTGAGATTCATTTTGCACTGGCAAGATGTCTTGGTGGAATCTCAATTGGATTAGCGGGTGGGCTGATCTGGGGTTTGCTGTTGATGTGTAAGCGCCTCGTGGGAGCTTCTCGAAAATTAATCACATGTGCTTGTTGCGTCTTTTGTCATGCTGTAATCTCCACATTATCAATAGTTGTAATCTTAATGTTGGTGGTATTTATATTGGATGAAATCAAGGTATTACAAACCATTCAAGCCCTTATTATGATATTTATTTGTATTGTGAATTCTTTTGTTGCATTTCGGCTATCATTAAGATACCGCGACTTTGCAAATTTTATTATTGTTATTTCAAAACGTTGCGATGCGCCATTGGGCAAGACAAAGAATTAACAGGATACAAATTGCTGTAGAATGGTTGGGTGGGATGGGGGTGGAGCCAAGCTAACTGTTGGGTGTAAATAACAGATGAATAAGTCCAAATTTAGAAAGATTGTAGATCAGGCGATCAAGGAATTGCTATCCCACGAACATTTCAAAAATGTAGTATCTCGAAACTGGATTGATTGCCAAGGCAACGAAGAGGCGCTTTACCCTTATTTTGCTGAGATGATTCGTGGGTTTCAGAAGGATTTGAAGAAGATTGCTCTAAGCTTAGAAATCTCACAGAGGAAGGAATAATAGATTATGGAATATCAGTAGGACTTTGGCTGAAAGATAATAATAAATGCATTGAAGAATATCTTAAAATTATTGAAATCAACTCCTCCCAAGTCGGGGTTAAAGTAGTTATTCGTGACACGCAGCAAAGCGTTTAAAATGGACGCTGGATACTACTGTTACGTTCGTTCCTCACGCAGCAGTATCCAGTGCCATTTAACTTGTCGTTAGGATGGAAGAATAATAACAAACCCAAGGAAAGTACTAAGTTGACTACGCATTCAAGACCCATAATAAGTATGTTTGTACTGCTTTTTCTCTTAGCTGGCGTGGAGGTAGTCGTTGGTTTGGACCGGACCAGTTTGCCTTCAAATCCCGCAAAGGCCTTGATCGGCAGCGGTACGCATGAAGGCATCCCCCCAGATACAACTTCGAAACCTCCAGTTCATACTTTGTCAGAGCCGATGAAACCAAAGAATCCCACCAAAGCTGCCTCCGATGTTCCGGAAGCAGAAGAGCCGCACATGAGTGCAGCGGAAACAAAGGCCAAGAAACGAAGCTACACCCTAAATTACCTTGGCATTAGCAACAAAACATGGAACGATCTCAGTTTGGGGTTTAGTACCTCTGTACTCGCTTCCTTCTTTGCAGCTTTAGTTTCACTCATCTTTGGCTATTTCCTCGCAACCTATAGAGGCTATTGGTTCAAACGCCGTTTTGGCCGATTCTTTGGCGGTTATCATACTCGCAAGGCATTCACATTCATTTTGGACCACTATAGAGGTTCACATCATCCGACGACAGAAATGGGTTCCTGCAACGCATATATACTTACCTATCTATCTCCATTGTTCGATAAATACATCGGTAAATACCCTAATGTTGTTCTTGATAATGACTTTAAAGATTGGGAACAGACGCTCGTTTTGCTTGGAAGCCCTTTCACCAATTCCGTTACGAAGAAATCTTTGGTTAACAATAAATATCTAAAGTTCACCGGCAAAGATGACAGTGCCGAGAGTATCGAAATACTCACCCCTGACTATGACGGTCCGCCATTACGGACAGCTAAAGGCCACCATGGGGTTGTGCTAAAATTGGTTAATCCTTACTCAAAAGGCCATTCCTTGTTTTTTTTGGCTGGCCTCACAAACGAATCGACTTCTGCTGGCGGTCTTTTCCTGCGCAAACATTGGATTAAAATTCTGAAAGCTATAGGTGAATCTGAGTTTCTAATAGTATATCAAGTTGAGTTACCAGGTGAAGATCAAACATTCAAAATACTATATACTCATCCTATCAGTCTCCAAAGAAAGCTTGATAAATGATAGCGAACTGAGGGGAACGTCCTTAAATACTCAAATAACTAACATCGAGAGAGGATCGGTGAAACTCGAAAAGAATATCGGTTGTATGTTGAAAAGAGAATTTCCATGTAAAGAATGGGGGACGTTGTGAAAGCGCCGGGATAAACCGGTATAGAGTAGGGGATGAAAGAGCCCTACATGAAAGGAGTAGCTGAACCATCATGGC
>JACKQG010003733.1_pt1 | contig 18338 bp, 16 predicted proteins | sample 8237621 | NCBI WGS metagenome assembly JACKQG01 (sample SAMN15677084, study PRJNA649215) | marine metagenome | biome: marine; feature: Black Sea; material: saline water; isolation source: suspended particulate matter (SPM) from the Black Sea western gyre | collected 2013-06-09/2013-06-10 | depth... | reverse complement strand
CTGCTTTGCGAAAAGTTTCAATATACCTGTGTGCAGTTCTTGTAGAGATTTCAAATCGTTCGGCAATTTGGTCAATAGAATATCTGATGCCGCTTGAAAGAAACATCAAAATTTTAAGCATACGTTCTAATTTAGCCTGATCCATGAGTTAATGATTGAATGATTAAATGATTTAATGATTGAATGAGTGGATGACTGACTGAATAAGTGAAGGAATTGGAAATGCTTTTTAAATTATTATTCCTTGTTAATAAATTTTTCAATCTCATAAATAAATTCATTCATATCTTCAAACATTTGTAAAACATCGGATTTTTCAAATTCAATAAAATCATTATAATCGCCTCTCGTCCTGTATTCATAGGCTTTTTTAATAAACTTGCTGTATTTGCTGTTTATAATTTGTTCTTTCACAAAAGTTTTATTAAACCAGCCGATAAGCTGCTGATGTTTTGATGTCTCAAATTTATATTTTACAGACAAAGCCATAAGCATATAAAACATACTGTAATATATTCGATTAACTGCTGACTGCCATCGTTCGTTTTCTATTAAAAGTTCGACATCTTTAATAGTTTTTTTGCTTGCTCAATTCTGTAATTTATCAGAGCATCACGGTTTTCCTTATCTATCATGCGTATATTCCGTTTTTAAATGCGTTAATAAAAATAGGCTGATGCCAACGTAAAGTATTTCTCTCTTTTTCAGAAATAATATTCATATCAATAAAAATATCATTCATTATTTCAAATTCACAAATAACATCACGTATTTTGTCTTTATATTTCCAATCGTATTCGTTTCGTAAAACGATTAAAATATCATAATCAGAAAGGTCAGTAGCAGTTTCTGTTGCTTGCGAACCGAATAATATCACATCTTTAATGTTATCACCGAAATTTTTTATTAATAGATGTTTTAATTTTTTTAGTGTTTCTTTTGTGATTTTCATAATAAATTTTTTCTTTTGAAATTAAACATTAATTTTTCTAATTCATCAACAAACCGGCTAATTTCTTTTATCATCTTAAAATATATTTATTCTTTTCACTCCCCAAATTTAACAAAAAAATCCCATCAAAAACCCCCACAATAATAACAACTCTTTTTTTCAACTTCCGTCAAAAATAATTATTTTCAAAATCAATTCGCTCAATTTTCAATATAATACCTTTGAGGTTGACAGAAGTTAATATATCGAAACCTTGCTCCGGTGGTTTTTCAAAATGGTAAAGTATACTAAAACGCATAAACTTTACAATTTTCTAATAATTTAACTGTATGGCTATAAGTAATCAACAATTGAAAAAATTTGCATTCTCGTTCAGCATCAGTTTAAAAGTTCATACATTTCCAGTGGTTTGGCATCTTTTGTGAAATCTATATCAAAACCCATTCTGTTGAAAGCCTCTGATATTTCCCTGACAGATAGCTCTTTTTGTTCATTGCTAAGTGAATTTTAATGCTAATGCTATACCGATTTATCTTATTCAAACCAGCCACCGGTTTCATCCATAAATTTTAGGCATTCCTGAAGAGAGCCTGTAAAAAGTGTTGCCCATTGACCCGTATGCCGTAGCCAGTCAAGCGAACATTCGTTGTTGTAAATCGTAATACGGGCGTAAGGAAATTCTGCATATTTGCCATCAATGAGAGGTTTAATGAACTTTGATTCCGGGTCGTCCCATCCAAACTGTTCCACAAGTTGATAGAGATAAACTCTTCCTGCTCTTACTGCAATTCGGTTTACACTTTTCGACAGCTTTTCAGATTTCTTTATGAAATCTTTTACTTCGCCGGATATTTTTGCCTTTTGAAATCTATCCAGCTTTTTCGGTTTAAAATTACCTTTTATCCACATGTTTCTTTTTTTATTTGATTTCATGTTTTATTTTTTAAATATCAAAATTTTCTTTCACTTCAAATCCAATCAATTCCTCCAGTTCCTCAAACTTTATCCATTCCTTTATGAGTTTCATCTTTTCCAGATAAACATCCTTTTTTATTAACCAGTAAAGCGAAAAATCCTCATCGCTAAACTCCCAGAAATCATACCGGCAGTTTTCCTGACCAATCAATGATTCGATTTTCTTTACCAACCCAGGCATAAATGCTTCTTTATCACCTGCCATTTCCAGGGCAAGGTCGAAAGATTCTTCAATATCCATATCTTTCTTGTGGGTAATAAACCCGTTGCCTGCATAAAAATGTTCTTTTATTTCATTCTTAAACCAGAAACTCTGATAGATATAATCATTATCATCAAATTCACACATAATAAAACACTTAACAAATTAATTAAAGTTTGTTTACAAAGTCCCTGAAAAATCAAAAAAATAAATGTATTTGATTGATAACATACCCCTACTCCCCTTTCAAAAGGGGAGTTATGGTATTTATTTTTTAGATTTTCCATAATTAGAAAAGTTAAAAGACACATACTAATTAATCACCTCCCCGCACCCAAACCCCAGTGCATTCATCGAACCAAATCCTGAATTTAGCCCTATTTCCATTATTTCCTTTGGAGCTTTAAGTTCAAAGTTAAATAAAAATCCCCGAACCTCCGTTTCGGCTGCCGTGTGGGCTTTTATGGTTTGTTTCCGGCTTTTCGGTTCTTTGGTCAAACATTTGAAATCTAATTCATTTGTTTGTATTTCTTTACAATTAATACTCTTTTGTAAGCATACTGCCTGGTATTTATCCAGGAGGTTTTTCAGGAAAAGCGCTTTGTACTGCGGGTGTTCAGGCGAAATGTACGTTTCATGTTTTTTACCTTCCTCGTTAAGTGCAACAACAATGGGCGAAAGGCATTTTATTTTTATACTTTCTCCGTCAGGCAAGTCGGTTTTTAATGCCTGAATGTTTTCCACTTCCATTTCAATTTGCGAAATACGGTCGCCGATTATTGCTTTTTGATTTTGAAACAAACCGATAATAAATTTTTCGGCGGGTTGCGGCAATTGAAAAGTAACAGTCAGCCAGGCATTCCTCGCCCATACCTCCATACGATCGGATCTATGAATAACTTTATATGTGTGTTTGGGAAACCGTAAATTTGAAAAGGTAAAAAGCTTAAAGGTTTTCAAATTTTCAAGCCGGTACCCTTGTTCGTGTAAGAAAGCAGCAAAGTTGCTGTCAGCTTTATCCAAAACTTTATAAATCCAACTGCTAAGCGGATACTGATAATTAAACGGCAACACCTGCTTTTTGCACGAAAGCCTGAATTTAATTTCAAATCTCATAACTAAAATTTTTTTCACAAAATTAAATCTTCTGAATGTTAACTTCTGTCATTCCGCAAATTATTTAATTATTTTTTGATATTTTATTTTTTTTAATTCTTATTAACAATTCCTTTGCTTCAAATTATGTTTTTTTAATTTTACGCCCTGACGATTGATGTATGGTTTAAAGAAGAAATCTCAAATGTTTAAAATTTTTTTCATCACCGGATAATAGATGAAAATAAACTGACACTGAAAGAAAATACGAAGATAACTTGACATAAGTTATTGACTTTGATTGATATTAATTATTAATTTGTTGTGAAGTTTATGCGTTTCAGTATAATAGCTGATGATAAAATACCATTTTTAAAAGGCATTTTTGAACCTTATGCTGAAGTTGTTTATCTTCCGGGTAACCAAATAACAAAAAATACGCTTACCAACGCCGATGCCATTATTATCCGTTCCGTTACTCAATGTAATGCCAGCCTGCTTAATGGAACTCCTGTAAAATTTATCGCCACCGCTACCATTGGCGATGATCATATCGACAAGGTATATTGTGAGGCAAATGGTATTTTTTGGGTTTCTTCCAATGGATGCAATGCATCGGCAGTTGAGCAGTATGTTACTTCCGCTCTTTTAATCATAGCAGAAAAAAAGGAAATAGACCTGAAAGATAAAACCATTGGAATTATCGGAGTGGGAAATATAGGTTCTAAAGTGGCTAAGGTTGCAGATATTTTGGGTATGAATGTGCTTTTAAATGATCCTCTGAGAGCAAGAAAAGAAGGTCACCGGGATTTTACAGAATTAGACAGGATACTGAAAGATGCCGATATAATAACTTTACATGTACCCCTGTCTTTTGAAGGTGAAGACAAAACTTTTCATCTTGCTGATGATAATTTCTTTAAAAAATTAAAGAAGCATATTGTATTTATTAATACCTCACGGGGAGCAGTTGTTGAATCCGGAGCACTGAAGAATGCAATAAAAAAAGGTAAAATTTTGGCATCGGCTATTGATGTTTGGGAAAATGAACCTGATATTGATAAAGAACTTCTTGAAAACGTTGATATTGCAACACCGCATATAGCAGGGTATTCAATCGAAGGAAAAGCAAATGGAACAGCTATGAGCGTTAAGGCGATCAGCAAGTTTTTTAACCTGGGTTTAGACGATTGGTTTCCTGCCCATATTGAAAAACCCGGTGATGAAATCATAACAATTGATTGTGAAAACAAAACCGACAGAGAGATTATTTTTACGGCGGTGAATGAAACTTACGATATTTTAAGAGACGACCGGAAATTCAGAGATGAGCCTGATAAATTTGAATTGTTAAGAAGCAATTACAAATTCAGATGGGAATATGGAGCTTACAAATTAAGAGTATTAAATTGCCGGGAGGTGACTTTAAGGAAATTGAAAACTATGGGGTTTGATGTAAGAAAATAGTCATTCATAGTCACTGATAGTCATTAAAAAGGATCCCGAAACTTTGGGAAACTGAATGACAATTAATGACGCGAAGCGAAATGACACATTAAATTAAATACTAAATAATGTAATAAATGATGGATAATACTATTGTAAACAAAGCAGCCGACAATATTCGCATTCTGACGATTGCTATGGTTGAAAAAGCGAAATCGGGACATCCGGGCGGCGCTATGGGAGGCGCTGATTTTATTAACATCCTGTACTCGGAATTCCTCAATTTTGACCCTGATGATATGGCATTTCCATTCCGCGACCGTTTTTTTCTTGATCCGGGACACATGTCGCCTATGCTATACTCGGTTTTGGCAATGTTTGGAAAATATTCTATTGAAGACCTTAAAAACTTCAGGCAATGGCAAAGCCCTACACCCGGTCATCCTGAAATAGATGTGAAGAGAGGCATTGAAAATACTTCGGGACCGTTAGGACAGGGACATGCCATGGCAATTGGCGCTGCTATTGCCGAAAGGTTTTTTGCTGCACGCTTCGGCGAATGGATGTCGCACAAAATATATACGTTTATTTCGGATGGCGGAATACAGGAAGAAATATCGCAGGGAGCCGGTAGAATTGCAGGCTGTCTTGGGTTAAGCAATATAATTATGTTCTTCGACTCTAACGACATTCAGCTTTCCACAATGGTTGATGAGGTTACTTTGGAAGATACGGCTAAAAAGTATGAAGCCTGGGGATGGAGAGTTGTTACAATCAATGGCAATGATCCTGATGAGATAAGGGAAGCTCTTAAAATGGCAAATAATGAAAATGAAAAGCCTTTTTTGATTATCGGCAAAACAGTGATGGGTAAAGGATGTGTTACCGAATCGGGAGAAAATTTTGAACGCATGGTTTCAACGCACGGACAACCGGTAAGTAAAGCCGGGGCATCAGTTGAAAAAACAATCCTGAATCTTGGAGGCGATCCTGAAAATCCATTTATAATTTTCCCTGGTGTAAAGGAATTTTATGAGAAAGTAAAAGAAAAAAAGCGGAAGATCATCGCAGAAAAAAATGCAGCTTATATAACCTGGCAGAAAAAAAACCCCGGGTTAGCCCAAAAACTTGAAAAAATACTCTCCGGCGAAATTACCAATATTGATTTTAGTAAAATCCAAATTAAACCTGACAGTCCTACAAGGTCGGTTTCCAGTATAGTGCTGTCAGAATTTTCGGGAAAAATTGAAAATATGATCGTAATGTCTGCTGATCTTTCCAACAGCGATAAGACTGAAGGATTTTTAAAGAACACCAAACCGCTTAAAAGAGGTGATTTTACGGGAGCTTTTCTTCATGCCGGCGTTTCTGAGTTAACTATGACTGCTTTGGCAAACGGTATGGCATTACATAACATCATTCCGGTTTGCGGAACCTTCTTTGTCTTTTCCGATTATATGAAGCCCGCTATACGTATGGCTGCGCTTATGGAATTGCCGGTTAAATATGTCTGGACACACGATTCATTCAGGGTAGGGGAGGACGGTCCCACTCATCAGCCTGTAGAACAAGAAGCACAGATCAGATTAATGGAAAAGCTGAAAAATCACTCCGGTAACAACAGTATGCTGGTTCTGAGACCTGCAGATGGGGCGGAATGTCTAATTGCATGGAAAATGGCATTGGAAAATAAATCAACTCCAACAGGATTGATCCTTTCAAGACAAAATATAAAAGACCTTCCTTCAAAAATCCAATCTGACAGGTATTCAGATGCGCTTGATTCATACAAAGGTGCATATATTATTCAAAAGGACGAAGGTAAACCTGATATAATCCTTTTAGCAAGCGGTTCCGAAGTGTCAACCATTATCGAAGGAGCGGAGCTTCTTAGAAAGAAAAATAGTTTAAAGGTGCAGGTTGTATCAGTAATTTCCGAAGGTGTTTTCAGGCAGCAGAACATTGAGTACCAAAAACAGGTGATTCCTGATAATTTGCCTGTGCTGGGTTTAACAGCCGGACTTCCGGCAACATTATCAGAGCTTGTAGGAGCCAATGGAAAAGTCATAGGACTTGACCATTTCGGATATTCCGCGCCTTTTAAAGTATTGGACGAGAAATTCGGGTTTTCTGGTGAAGATGTTTATCAGCACGCAATAAATTATTTAAAAGAATTTTAGTTCATTTCAAATTTGTATTTAAAATTAAATTTGTATCTTTGCACCGCTTTTTTTAAAAAGTGTATTGAAAACGCGAACCGGCGGTTTATATAATAGGAAATTAGTGAGTAGGGGGCATAAGTCCCCTCTTTTATTAGATATAAATGATAGATAAAAACAGGATATATAAATTGATTGATAATTGCCTGGAAGGAACAGATAAATTCCTGGTTGATGTTGATATCAGTAAAGGAAATATCATTAATGTTTTTGTTGATGGTGATGATGGTATCAGTATAGATGACTGTGCAGGCATTAGCAGGTATGTGGAAATGCAGCTTAACAGAGATGTTGAGGATTTTGAATTAAGGGTTTCGTCTCCCGGGCTTAATAAGTCTTTTAAATTATTGAGGCAATATAAAAAATATATCAACAGGGAGATTGAATTAATCACAAAAGAAGGAAAAGTGTTGAAAGGTATTTTAAAATCGGTTTCAGAAGAAGGAGTAAAGTTAGAAAGGAGTGTTGGTAAGAAAATGAAAAATAAAGCTATTGAGGAAATTGTTTTTGATGAAATAAAAGAAAGTAAACCGGTAATTTTATTTAAAAAGTAAAATAAGGCAAAACAAAACGAATTTTAAATAAAATGGAACACATCAATTTAGTTGAGACTTTTTCGGAGTTCAAGGAATTCAAAAATATCGAAAGAGAAACGATGATGCGCATCCTTGAAGATGTTTTTAAGCACATGCTGGAAAAGAAATACGGTTCGGCAGATAATATTGATATTATCGTAAACATTGACAAAGGTGACCTTGAGATTTGGCGATACAGAAATATTGTCGATGACAATAACATTGAGGATGAAAGCCTTGAGATTGCATATTCCGAGGCGATTAAAACAGAACCTGACTTTGAGGTTGGTGAAGAAATGTCGGAAGAAATTAAGATGGCTGATTTCGACAGGCGCGAAATACTGTCGATAAGGCAAAACCTGATATCAAAGATACAGGAATATGAAAAAAACAATATTTATAATAAATACAAAGAAAGGATCGGGGAAATTATTACGGGTGAAGTTTACCAGGTTTGGAAGAAAGAAATACTTGTGTTGGATGATGAGGGTATCGAACTTATTCTTCCTAAGTCAGAGCAAATACCAACAGATTTTTACAGGAAAGGCGACACCATCAGAACGGTTGTGTCGAAGGTTGAGATGAGAAATGGCGCACCGGTGATTATTTTGTCCAGAACCTCGTCAATATTTCTCGAAAGATTGTTTGAGTCTGAGGTGCCTGAAGTTTATGACGGGCTGATTACAATTAAAAATATCGTAAGAGTTCCGGGTGAAAGGGCAAAAATTGCAGTTGAATCCTATGATGACAGGATAGACCCCGTTGGCGCCTGTGTCGGCATGAAAGGTTCGCGTATTCACGGTATTGTTCGGGAATTGAAAAATGAAAATATTGATGTTATTAATTACACCGAAAATTCGTCATTATTCATATCAAGATCGTTAAGCCCGGCAAAAATTTCTTCAATTAAGATTCATGAAGATGATAAAAAGGCGGAGGTTTATTTAAAACCCGACCAGGTTTCACTCGCCATCGGAAAAGGTGGGTTTAATATTAAGCTGGCTGGTAAACTTACAGGTTACGAAATTGATGTATATAGGGAGACTCCTGATATTGATTCGGAAGATGTTGACCTCTCTGAATTCTCTGATGAAATCGATCAGTGGATCATAGATGAATTTAAAGCTATTGGTTGCGATACGGCAAAAAGTGTTTTAGACCTCAACGTTGATGACCTTGTGAAAAGAACCGATTTAGAGGAAGAGACAGTAAATGAGGTTATTAAAATTTTAAAAGAGGAGTTTGAGTAGAATAGAGTTATTAAAAATATAGTATTTTAGCACGCTAAATTAATTTTAGTTAAATTTTTTCGGTTTTTATGTCAGAAACAGGTAAAGCAATAAGGCTTAGCAAAGCTGCAAGAGAGTTCAATATTGGAATTTCCACTATTGTTGAATTCCTCTCTAAGCAGGGTATTGTGATTTCGACTAATCCCAATACTAAGCTTACACCTGATATGTATGATTTTCTGGACAAGGAGTTCCAGTTGCAAAAGACAGTAAAAGAAGAGGCGTTGAAAATCGGTTTGGATTATTCTGACCATCATACCATTTCGATAGAAGATAAAATTTATTCTGACAAGGAAAAAGAGCAGGAATTTGAAATTGATGAAATATTAATTAAAGACTCATCTTTATCGAAGACTAAAGTTGAACCCGATATTGAAGAACCTAATGAAATTAAAGGAGTTATCGAAGAAAAGGCAGAAGATATTGAAGATACTATTGAAGTTAGGGTTACAGATACAGGAGAAATAAGCCTTAAGGAAGAAGAGCAAAAAGAAATATCTGAAGAAGTTGAAGATAAAGAACCGACAGAAGAAGTAACAGATGATACGCAGCCCAGGGTAGTTGGAAAAATTGATATTGAAAAGATCAAAATGAGGACGAAACCGGCTAAAAAAACTGTTAAGGAAAAAGAAAGGGAAGTCAAAGCGGAAAAAGAAATTGAAGAAAAGAAAAAAGAGGTTGCTGATGAGAAAACCGTTAAAGAAACTGCCGAAGAAGAAGTTAAAAAGGAAAATTTTATTAAAACTAAATTCGAGAAACTTGAAGGACCTAAGATCCTTGACAAGATAAAGCTTCCTGAAAAAAAGAAAAAGCCCGAAAAGAAACCTGTTGCTTCCTCTAAGGATAAAGAAATTAAAACCAGGAAAAAGAGAAGGAAAAGAATTAGGAAAAAGCCCGATCTTGTTCAAACAAAAGATAAGGATACAAAAGAAGGGGTAAAACAAAAATTCAAAGATAAAAGGGGAAGAAAAGAACGCGTAAGACCGGAAATATCGGAAGATGAAGTTCAGAAGCAAATCAAAGAAACACTTGCCAAGCTTACCGGAAGCGGAAAGTCGAAAGCTGCAAAATATCGCCGTGAAAAACGCCAGATAATTAGCAAGCAAAAGAAAAAAGAAATAGAAGAACTTGAAGAAGAAAAAAATGTTATAAAAGTTACCGAGTTTGTAACTGCTAATGAACTGGCTACCATGATGGATGTACATATCAACGATATTATTTCAACTTGTATGTCGCTCGGTATATTTGTTTCGATAAATCAGAGACTTGATGCCGAAACACTCTCGCTGGTATCAGAAGAATTTGGTTATGAAGTGGAGTTTATTAGTGTTGATGTTCAGGAGGCTATATTGGATGCAGAAGAAGAAGACAGCCCTGAACAATTGATGGAAAGAGTGCCGATAGTTACTGTGATGGGACATGTTGACCATGGTAAAACCAAATTGCTTGATTACATACGTAATACTAATGTGATAGCTGGAGAGGCTGGTGGAATAACACAGCATATAGGAGCTTATGAAGTATCGCTTAAAGATGGAAATAAAATAACATTCCTCGATACACCCGGACATGAAGCCTTTACTGCAATGCGTGCAAGAGGGGCAAAGATAACTGATATAGCAATTATTGTTATAGCTGCCGAAGACGATGTGATGCCGCAAACAAAAGAAGCTGTTAACCATGCACAGGCAGCAGGAGTGCCAATTGTTTTCGCTATTAATAAAATTGATAAACCTAATGCAAATGTTGAAAAGATCAAAGAAGGACTTTCAAAAATGAACATCCTTGTCGAAGATTGGGGAGGTAAATACCAAAGCCAGGAAATTTCAGCCAAACAGGGAATAAATATCGATGAATTGTTAGAAAAAGTATTACTTGAGGCCGAAATGCTGGATTTAAAATCTAATCCCGATAAGTTGGCTAACGGTACAGTAATAGAAAGTTCGCTGGATAAAGGAAGAGGTTATGTGGCAAAGGTTTTGGTTCAAAACGGCACACTAAAAACGGGTGATATCCTTATTGCCGGATCAACCTTTGGCAGGGTTAAGGCGATGTATAATGAAAGAAATCAGAGGAATGATGAGGCCGGTCCTTCTACGCCTGTGTTATTACTGGGTTTAAACGGCGCACCACAAGCCGGTGACAGATTTAATGTGATGAAGGATGAAAAAGAAGCCAAAACAATTGCTAATAAGCGTCTTCAACTGCAGAGGGAGCAGGGTGTCAGAACACAGAAACACATTACACTTGATGAAATTGGCAGAAGAATTGCCATTGGCGACTTTAAAGAACTTAATATAATCGTTAAAGGTGATGTGGATGGCTCTGTTGAGGCGTTGTCCGATTCTTTGCAGAAGTTAACAAATGAAACGGTGCAGGTCAACATCATCCATAAATCGGTCGGCCAGGTTACCGAATCGGATGTATTACTTGCCTCTGCTTCTGATGCTATCATTATCGGTTTCCAGATCAGACCTTCAGTCGGAGCCAGAAAACTTGCAGAAAAAGAGCAGGTTGATATTCGTCTTTATTCTATTATTTACCAGGCTATTGAAGAGATCAAATCAGCTATCGAGGGTATGTTGTCGCCTGAAATTGAAGAAAAGATAGTTTGCAATGTGGAGATACGGGAAATATTTAAAATATCTAAGGTTGGAACTATTGCTGGCTGTATGGTTTTAGACGGAACCATTACAAGAAACACAAGAGTCCGTATCATACGTGATGGCATTGTGGTTTATACTGGTGTTCTTGGCTCCCTTAAACGTTTTAAGGATGATGTGAAAGAAGTAAAAACAGGATACGAATGCGGTTTGAATATAGAAAATTTTAACGATATAAAAATCGGAGATATAATAGAAGGTTTTGAAGAAGTTGAGGTTAAACGAAAATAGTAACTTGGTAATTAATCCGTTTGTTAGCATACATAAGATATAATAAATTTCTCTATAAAAAGTGAGTTAATCATAGGAAAGGGACAAAATGAGTCAGGATAATAAAGAAAGAATATATTCAGTTATTGTAGGAACAGGAAGTTACATACCATCAAAAGTTGTAAAAAATGAGGATTTCCTGAAAAATGTATTTTATGATACCGATGGAAGCAGATTTATGCAGTCAAATGAAGAGATAATTAAAAAGTTTGAAAAAATTACCGGTATTAAAGAAAGAAAATATGTTACAGATGACCTTGTCCTTTCCGATATAGCTTTTTTTGCAGCAAAAAATGCCCTCGAATCATCTAAAATAGATAAAGAAAGTCTTGACTATATTATTGTTGCTCATAACTTTGGTGATGTAAAACTGGAAAATAAAGTACAGGATTTGGTACCAAGTATTTCAGCAAGAGTAAAACGTATGCTTGGCATTGAGAATCCTTATGTGGTTGCTTTTGATATTCCTTTCGGATGCCCCGGATGGTTGCAGGGAGTAATATCGGCTAATTATTATATTAAATCGGGCGATGCAAAGAGAGCACTTATAATTGGCGCAGAAACTTTATCAAGGGTATCCGACCCTTACGACAGGGATAGCATGATTTATTCCGATGGTGCAGGGGCAACAATTCTTGAAGCATATAAAAGTAAAAAACCTGTTGGAATTTTATCACATGTAACAAGGTCCGATGCTCATAATCATTCGAAATTAATGTGGATGGGCAGATCAAATAATAAAAATTTTAAACCTAATGATTTATTTCTTAAGATGAATGGACGCAAGTTATATGAATATGCCATATCAACTGTTCCACAGGTAGTTAAGGACAGTCTTGATAAAGCAGGACTGACGCTTAGTAATATTAAAAAAGTGCTTATACACCAGGCAAACGAAAAAATGGATGTGGAAATGTTAAATCGTTTGTTCAAATTATATGGAAAAACAAAGACATTGTTTGAAGTTATGCCTATGACTATTTCGCGCCTTGGAAACAGCTCTGTAGCCACTGTTCCAACCTTAGTTGATCTGCTATTTAAAGGGAAGCTTAATAATCACTCATTAAAAAAAGGAGAATATGCGGCATTCGTATCGGTAGGAGCCGGTATGAATATTAATTCATTGATTTATAAAATGATTTGATGTTTTAAATTATTAGCTGGCTTTTATAGAGTTGACCTTAATTAATTGAACACTTAGGGAGTATTTTCAAATCTTTCATCCTGTAAACAAAGGCATTCATAACATGTGTATTCCCCCTCATTATTTTTATAGTATCAACTGTCTCAATGGATTCGAAGTAATGGCTGTAAACGCTGTCGGGGTGCATAAAATCACGGCTGGTAGTAATATAATAAGCGTCCATTCCCAAACGGAAACCTCCTCTTTTTTGGTTAATCCAATAGTACTTATGTATTTGATACAAAGGTCCTATAGCTAATACTTTGATAAAATTCTGCCTGGCTGCATAATAATCGAGGTTGGCAGCCGGAAACCAACGATATGTAATTATTGCCGGCTCTTTACCGATTTTGTTTTCTTTAATATCCTTTTTCAAAATTTCAGAAAACCCATCTCCAATCTGTCTCCAGCCAAAAATATCTAATGAAACATCCTTTTCTCCAAGTTCAGCAGGATTGGTTTTCTGCGGATCATAGAAATTAATTATTCCGAAATTTACCTGGATGAATCCGATAATTAAAATAAAGGATAAAAGATAGATAGCTGTCTTTATTTCATGCGGTATTAATTTTTGACTTTTTTTTCTGAGACTCTTTTCTCTTAAAAAGGCTGCGGCAATTAGCAATAATGTTGTATATCCGGGTGCTGTCCAGTGTGGTAATGTTCTCCTGAAAAGGGAAAATACGATAAAGATTATAATCAGTGGCAAGCTCGAGAAAAGCAAAAACCTCAGATCAGGTTTAGCAAGAAAGATTCGTTTCTTATAAACTCCAAACAATGAAAGAATGATAATTATAACATTAACAGGATTATTATATAAAAATTCACCGATGATTTCAAGAAGGAAATAGTCGAACCTCAGTCTCGAACCTAAAACATCCACACGCCCCCCCTGAAAAGTAATACTTATGAAATTGTTTTGAATATTCCACCAGATAACCGGAGAAAAAACCGCCAGTGTTAAAAACGCTGATAAATAAAGAGATTTTGTCCGGAGCCATTTCCTGTCGTAGATAAGGATATACGAGATAATCCCGAACCAGAGAAATACTGTTGTGTATTTCGAAAGCATTCCTAAACCTAAAAAAAGCCCGGTCAAAACAAGGTTTAGTTTAGATTTTGTATTATATTCTCTATCTAATAATGAACCGGTAATAAAATACAGGCTTAGCAACCAGAAAAACAGTTGAGGCGTGTCGGGAAGGATAAAAATACCTGCTATTACAAAACAATAGATTGATGATGTATAAAGAAATGCGGCGTACAAACCTGTTAAAGAATCTTTAATTTTTTTACCGATAAGAAAAATGATCCAGGTATTTACCGAGCCTAATATAACAGAGCTAAAACGAACAAATAATTCATCATCAAGCAAAAGATCGAGTGAAAATAGCTGGATTACAAAGCCCACCATTGGAGGATGATCAAAATGGCTCAGGTCGGAATAAAGTGCATAAGTCCAGTAATAAACCTCATCATTCCCCAACTCAAGTGCCCATGCTAAAAATGCCCTGACAATTGCAGAGATACCGATTAAAAAAATTAGTACTTTATATATTTTTTTTTCAGGCATTGCTTTTTTTTATATTCCTCTGTTTAACTCGTTTCCTGAGAAGAAAATAATTAAGGATGATAAAAATTAAAGTGGCAAATCCGATAACTCTTAAAATATTTGTACGATATACATTTATTTTCGGAACAGGTGCTTTTTGTAAGCTGATTCCGTTATACCGGCAAACAGGGTTCAGGTAATAAACCGATTGATCAGGAAATTCGATTTCTGTCCGTATATAAGTATCTTCTTCGCTGATTTTATAAAAAGCTTCATTCGTTCGCCCTGATTTTTTCAGTAATTTGCCATCCTGACCGATAAACCTAATTTCTTTTGCTATTGAATCGAACCTGATATACAGAGTATCTCTTCTCATTTCAACAAGACTGATTACAGGAAGAATTTTGGTTCTTTTTATTTTTTCTTTAAAAGTTTCACCCGGGTGTCTGAATATTCTTGCACCAAATGCCATTCCGGCTTTTAAAGCTTTAAGAATATCCTGTTTATTGTTCGAAGGTGAATTAATAAATGTGCAATGATGCCCGATTTCGTCAGGATTGGAAACATCATGGGCGTCATCGTTTCCAAGAATTGTAATGTAATTGCCTGAAGATAATGCAGCATCCCAGTGTTCGAGAGAAATACAAAAGTTGTTCAGTACCTCAATCCCGTCATAATTTGCAAGATATTTCATATCTCCAGGTTGATAACCATTTCTGAGCTTAGGATGGGCAATGTAAACCAGTTCATTATCTTTCCTTAGTAAATTCAGAATATGTTGCTTGTTATGAATGCTTTGAAATAAAGGATAATCTCTCCAAAGTACTCTTTTTGAACCAACAAGCACCTGGTGGTTTTTCTTTATACCATATCCGTGTTCATAAACCGGGATATATGACGGATCATCATTTCTGTACCTGTTAATTCTCTGATAATCAGAAGTGGCTATTATATCGTATCCCAAATTATTGTAAACCGTATAGATTTCCTTGTTGGTATTTCCCCTTCCTGCGGTAATACCTGCCCAGGCATACGATTGAACCTGAAAATTTGCTTTTCGCCATAGAGCGCTGTCAATATTTTGATAAGGATTGTAGAATTCGGTACCGGAAAATGGATTTCTTGTTTGAAACCTGTAAACAGGGCAAGTGATGTATTGAATAACAACAATTAAAATTAATAAAACTATGAATAACAGAATAATCGTACGAATAAACCTGAGAGTAGAAAAGAAAAATTTTAACATCAAACGTAGATTTAATAAATCATTTTCAGGCAAAATTAACAATTTGAAACAAATAGTTATGATTTTACGTAATATCCTTAAATCTCACTGGCTTTGCTTGAGTTGTTGATGTAGTTACTTGATACATAGACATATATTAAAGCTAAAAAAATTGTATAGCCTATTATTTGGGGGAAAATTAAATGATGAAAAAAATTTTCTCAAATTGGGAATGAAAAAAAGTTATAAATTTGAATTCTATAAATAAAGCGCTAATATGAATCCGTTTAAGATATTTATTGTGGAGGATGATCTCTTGTATGGTGAGATGTTAAAATATCATTTATCACTGAATCCTGATAATGAGGTATATATTTTTGAAACAGGTGCTGAGTGTCTGAAAAATCTTTACAAAGGTCCTTCTTTAATATCATTAGACTACTCACTTCCGGATATGTCAGGATTTGAGGTAATCAAAAAAGTTAAAGAATATAATCCTGAAACTCCTATTGTTATTGTATCAGGACAGGAAGATATTTCTACGGCGGTCAAGCTTTTAAAAGATGGCGCTTATGATTATTTTGTAAAGGACGAAGATACTAAAGATAGACTTTGGAATACGTTGAAGAATATTAAAGAACGGTTAGAATTAAAAGAAGAGATAAATGTTTTGAAAGAGGAGATCGGGAAAAAATATGAATTTAAAAAGATAATAAAAGGTAACAGCGTTGCAATACAGGAGATATATAAACTTATAGAAAAGGCGACACGGTCGAACATAACGATTTCTCTTTATGGAGAAACAGGAACCGGTAAAGAAATAGTGGCAAAAGCCATTCATTATAATTCGCAAAGGTCTAAATATTCATTTGTGCCGATAAATGTAACAGCCATACCGAGTGAATTGATCGAGAGTGAACTTTTTGGTTATGAGAAAGGTGCATTTACCGGAGCAAATACACGTAAAATTGGCAAATTTGAGGTCGCTAATAAAGGAACTATTTTCCTGGATGAAATTGGCGAAATGGATATAAATATGCAGGCAAAACTTTTACGTGTTTTACAAGAGAGAGAACTTTACCGTGTCGGTGGAAATAAACCGATCAAATTTGATTCAAGGATTATTGTTGCCACGAATAAAAACCTGGCTAAGGAAGTGCAAGAGGGTAATTTTAGAGAAGATTTATATTACCGCTTATTGGGTTTACCAATTGAAATTCCACCTTTGCGTTATCGGGGAAACGATATCCTTATTCTGGCTAAATATTTTGTAGATGATTTTTGCGCAGAAAATAAAATGAATAAACTTCAGATATCTGCCAGTGCCCAGGAAAAACTTATGAAATATCCTTACCCGGGCAATGTCAGGGAATTAAAGGCTGTAATGGAATTAGCCTGTGTTTTAACTAATTGCGATTCAATTGAAGAAGATCATGTTGCATTTAACGCAATTAATGCCAGGAGTGATTTCCTGTTAGAAGAAGATACTCTTCAAGGATATATTAAGAAAATTGTCAAGTTCTATTTACAAAAATATAATAATAATGTGATGGTTGTGGCTAAAAAATTAGACATAGGCAAATCAACCATTTACCGTATGCTGAAAAATAATGAAATTTAGTTTATAAATATTTTGTTGTTTATATCTTTCAATCTCATATGTGCATTTTATTTAAAAAATAATTTATTTTTCCAAATTTTAAATTGCTTTTTCAAATAGAGAAAATGGAACTTTGTCATTAGGTTTTAAATTCTTTAATAACAGGCAATTGGATATATGGTATAAATGTTGATACCACTGTAAAGCAAATAAAAACACTTAAATAAATTAATCAATCGAAACACAAACTTAATAAAAAATGTTATGTCAATGGATTCAAAAAAATTGTTTGATCTTACCAACCTGAACGAGATGCTTGGTGGGGATAAAAAAGCTATCTATCAAATGGTCAAGATTTTTCTTCAGGCTACACCCGAAAGTTTAAATGAACTGAACAAATGTTACCAGAAGAACGATCTTAATGGTGTAAGTAAATTAGCCCATAAGCTGAAATCTTCAATTGACATTTTCTCTGTCAATGATTTAAAGCTGGATATCAGAAGACTGGAAACAAATACCAGGGATAATATAAATAATGATGAAGTGCCCGGGTTGATGGATAAAGTTAATAGCATTCTTAACCTTACTATTGAACAAGTTGAAGAAGAGAAAGAGCTTCTTTATAAAGAATTATACGAAAACGAAAAAGCAATAAAACCTTAATTACAAAGGAATGTTCCCATGCTTTTTGGGTGGATTTGATTTTGTCTTGTTTTGTGTCATCTCTAATGCCTGAATTATCTTATACCTTGTTTGTTTCGGATAAATAATTTCATCAATATAACCTAATGCTGCTGCCTTATAAGGACTGGCAAAGGTTTTTTTGTAGTCATCAACAGCCTGTATCTTTTCTTTCTCATCAAGTTTATCTCTGAAAATAATATTAACTGCGCCTTCAGGGCCCATAACTGCTATTTCGGCTGTGGGGTAAGCAAAATTTACATCAGCCCCAATATGTTTGCTCGACATCACATCATAAGCGCCTCCATATCCTTTCCTTGTAATTATTGTGATTTTCGGAACAGTTGCTTCGGCAAATGCATAAAGTAATTTTGCGCCATGTTTAATTATGCCGCCAAATTCCTGTGCCGT
>JACKQG010003732.1_pt1 | contig 18345 bp, 13 predicted proteins | sample 8237621 | NCBI WGS metagenome assembly JACKQG01 (sample SAMN15677084, study PRJNA649215) | marine metagenome | biome: marine; feature: Black Sea; material: saline water; isolation source: suspended particulate matter (SPM) from the Black Sea western gyre | collected 2013-06-09/2013-06-10 | depth... | reverse complement strand
AAACTCCCGAGTGCAGCTAAGCCTGGGCGTGGCTCGCGCGGCAACCGCAAATTGTCCGGTAACTGCTGGCGTTCGCGGTCCTCGCGCATGGTTGCAACCTGACGGCCCTTGATGGCGATGCCAACTAAATCGGTAACCTGCTCTTCATTGACACCGTGCATCGCTGCTTGTTGGCGGTCGAGCACATAGCGCACTCTGTCGTGTACTTCGGCCGCCATGACGTCGGCTTCGCGCAGGCCGGGTTCTCTTTGCATGAGGTCACGCAACTGGTAAGACGCGGCGATTAGCTCGGAGTATGCCGTGCCTTCATCACCACGAATTTCAGCCACCACCGTTGCAAGAACGGGCGGCCCTGGCGGAGTTTCCACCAAACGGATTGTGGCTTGATTGCGGTCAGCAATTTGCTGTAGTTCGTCGCGCAAACGCATCGCAATGCCGTGGGATTGCATATCTCGTTTGGAGGAATGCAACAAGTTAATGCGAATGTCAGCCAACTCCGGCGACTGGCGCAAGTATGTGTGCCGTACCATGCCGTTAAAGTCCATCGGCGACGCGGTTCCTACAAAGCTCTCTAGGTCTGCAACTTCAGGAACCTGAGCTAAATAATCCTCGAATTGGCGGGTGACAGCGTCGGTGCGCTCTAAGGTACTGCCCTCGGGCAAGTCAATGACCAACTGCAATTCGTTCTTATTGTCGAAGGGCAGCATCTTCAGTGGCACTTTGCCAAGCAATGGCAAAATGGAGGCGCCAACGAATAAGGCAAAAACTGCGCCGACGAGCAAATAAGCATGCAAACGACTCTTCAAAAACGGCGCCAAGCTAGCACGGTACATTTTGCGCAGCCAAGTAGGCGTCGGCTCTTTGACTTTGGCGTTAGGCTGGTCCACAGCCAAGTGCTTCATCAACTTATAAGCCAACCAAGGCACTACGGTTACTGCCGCCAAAGTGGAAAACGCAACCGTCAATGGCACGTTCGCAGCCATTGGCGCCATGTACGGACCCATCATGCCGGTAATGAAAAACATCGGCAAAAAGGACACGATGATGGTCAACGTGCTCATGATCACGGGCGGCAAAACTTCGCGCACGCCATTCAGCACCGACTGTTTTGCGCCCGCCACACGCTTACGCAAATGGCGTTGAATATTGTCGACGTTCGTAATTGGGTCATCGACGACCAAACCCAACGACAAAATCAACGCGAACAGAGTCACCCGGTTGATGGTGTAACCAAGCAACGCATTCACCAACAATGCCAGCGAAAAACTGACCGGCACAGCCAAAGCAACCACCAAAGCTTCGCGCCAACCCAAGGTGACGAGTAACAGGGCAACCACACTAATCAGCGCAAAGGCGATGGAACTCAACAGGCTGTTGACCTTTTCATCAGCTGTTTCGCCGTAGTTGCGAGTAACCCGTACTTGCAACCCATCGGGAAAAACTTCGCGACGCAGACGTTCAGCCTCGGCCAATACACTCGCCGCAACTTTGGTGGCATCGCTTCCTTTTTGCTTCGATACAGCCAAAGTGACTGCTGCCACACTACCACTGCCGTTGGGATTGCTGGTTTCTCCAGCGCCAAAACGAATCCGCGTATATTGGGTCAACTCTTCAGGGCCATCACCAATCGACGCGATGTCGCGCAAAAAGACCTGGCTTTTACCTTTGCCTGCCAGCACCAATGCGGCCAAGCTTGGCACGTTTTGAAAGCCCTGGCCAATCGATACTTGCAAATGTTGATCGCCGCGGTCGAATTCGCCAATGTCAGCTGTGCGGTCAGCGATCTGGATGGCCTGCGCCACTTCGGGCAGGGTCAAGCCGCGCGCATGCATGGCTTCACGATCCACTTTGACCGCTACTTCGCGGCGCGCCCCACCTACCAATTGAGTGCGTGAAACGTTGCGCAGTTGATCCAAGCGCGCTTGCATCTCCTCACCCATTCGGCGCAGCGCAAATTCATCAAATCCGTCACCATATAAAGCCAACGTGACGATGGGAACGTCATCAATTTCGACCGGCTTGACGACCCAACTTTGGATTAAATCTGGAATCGCATCCAAGTTTTGCTGCAGACGATCACGAAGTTTGACCAGCGAATCCTCCCGGTTTTCACCGACGAAAAACCGCACCGTTACCATGGCGCGGTCGCGCTGCGATACCGAATAAACATGCTCGACGCCGTCGGTATGCCACAACAACTTTTCCAACGGCCGTGAAGCTAGGCGCTCGACTTCTTCAGCCGAATAGCCTGGCGCTTCGACGAATACGTCGGCCATAGGCACGACGATTTGCGGTTCTTCTTCGCGCGGCGTCATCAAAACTGCGGCAACGCCCAATGCCAAGGCCAAACTCAATAACAAAACGGAATTGTGGCCCTCAAGGAAGCGGGCCACAAACCGCGTTAAAAAGGTGTCTTTATTCACGTTGGTAATTAGGCCTTTACGGAGTCCAACCGACCGTCTCCCCTCCGATCAGTCCACTCAAAATCTCGATCTCGCCGCCACGCTGATTCCCGGTGCGTACAGCGCGACGTCGCCACTGTTCGAATTCATCTTGAACCAAAACCATTTGCACTTGCCCGACTTGGAGCAAAGCCTGTTGCGGGATGGCGACAAAAGGACGTTTGCCAGCCGAATAACGCAGCACACCGAAGGTACCTGGCGCCAACGTGTGCAAGAACTCTTGTGACTGCTGCCCTAGCTCCAAACGCACTCGCAAGGTGCGACTGCGCGGATCGGAAGATGGCGCAATTTCAGTCACTCTGGAGGACGACTGGTGGGTACCGATGGCCCAGGGCAGCTCCATTCCCAAATCCACCGCGTGGCGATCGGCAATGGGGATTTGAACATCCAACACCAAACGCGTTGGGTCATAAAGTGAGTACAACGGCTTGCCCGGAAACGCTAGGTCGCCAGGACCATTCAAACGCGCCTCAACGATGCCGCTCACAGGCGCTCGCACAACGGTACGTTTCAAATCGGTCTGGGCCAAATCCAATGCTGCTAGAGCCCGCTTGTAAACGCTCTGAGCGGCGTCCAATTCGCGCTGCGAGGCGACCTTTGCATCCACTAGGCGCTGCACTCGCTCCTTCTCTGCAGTTGCCAACTCCAGCGCCGCTTTGGCGCTGTCGTTCAAGGAGGTCAAAACGCTGTCATCCAAGGTTGCCAAGGGTTGCCCCTTTTCCACCCGGTCCCCGACTTCTGCATGCACCTGCATGATCCGGCCATTCACTTCCGCCGACACGCTGATGTGATCCAACGAGCGCACTGACGTTGGCACTTCGCGCCAAAGTTGGGCCTCGCTGACGCTGACCATTGCAGTGGTTGAAGGAACCTGCCGCGCTAGAGTCAGAAAGCTAGCATTTGGGTCGACGTCGGGACCGGGCCCAGTGGCTGGCCCACAAGCCGCCATAGCCCCCAGCAACATCGCGACGGCCCCAAATTGGATTGCACGCCACGATTGATGCAGGCTCATTTTGCGTCACCCCCAATTCGACAATGATCGCGAATGCAGTCCAGGAGGTGGATCAGCTCGAATCGGACTAAGCGGTAATACATGCGTTGGCCATCTCGCCTACAGGTCAAAATCCCGTGCTGGCGCAAAGTCGCAAGGTGTTGCGATGTAATTGCTTGCGGCGACTCTGCTGCAGAGGAAATGTCCCCTACACAAGCTTCGCCGCGCTGCAGGAAGTCGATAATCCGTAGCCGGATCGGGTGGGCCGCGACGCGCAGAACAGGAGCCGCGTTTTCGAGATTGCTGAGTGGAACTAGTTTTTCGCTGGACATTGCGAAGTAACTATATCCCAATATCAAGATATCTCAAGGTGCTAAATAAAAAATCAGCGATCGAGAGCCTCGATCGCTGACTTCCTTTTCCCCTTGCTACGCCGCGCCAAGTCTCGCCATCCCCTGCGCCACTCAGCATTTGGTAGAGAACCCATTTCGTAGCATCCTTGTCATCGACCGATTAACCTGAAACATTTAGCATTTTTCGAAATTTTTTCTTGATTCTCAATAAGGGCAGGCCACGACCGCCTGTATCTCGCTATTTTCGCAGCTCAGCCGCGCGCCAACGACCATGTTTATGCAAACGCCTCAATTCAAGCCCGGATTTCTCAAATACTAACAAGGTCGCCTCCTCATTTTTGTCCATAAAACCACCAGTGAATAGCCTTCCACCGGGCACCAAGCGTTGACTGAGCATAGGCGCGTAGTACTGCAGCAAGCCCGATTGCAAGTTGGCGAACACCACTTGCCACAACCCCTTGGCCGATTCCAATGTGCCTAACCAAAAGTGACATTGGGACTCCACCCCATTTAATCGCGCCATTTGTCTGGCTTGTCCAGCGCTAGGCGGATCCGGATCCATACCTATATTCACCTTCGCCCCAGCCAAAGCGCCAGCGACCGCCAAAATTCCCGTCCCGGTGCCTACGTCCAATAACTTGTCAAACGGTTGTTCGCTGTACCAGCGCTTAAGAGTGCGCAATGCAATCCGTGTGGACGGATGGCCGCCAGTCCCGAAAGCCGATCCGGTCGGAATTTGCAGCGCGGTATCGGTAGCTCGCAAGTTCAAAGACGGCCGCTCATGGAAATCGGCATGAACCACAAAACCCGCACAACGAAACGGTTTCCAGCTTTTGCGCCACGCAAACTCCCAATCTTCTTGGGCTAACTCGGACGTCGCGAAATTCCACTCCTGCGGCTTCCAACCATAGGATTGAGCCAATTCTTCCACCCGGACCCGCAAGCGCGTGGCTTCGGCGGGGCGAATGACGAACACGACTTCGGGATTACCGCTGGTTCCGACCGGCTCGTCATCCAAATGACCGGCTTGAAAGGAATTTTCCTGCAAGCCTATGCCCCAACCATCTTGCTGAAGTTGCCAAATGAGCGTTTCCTCCCAGCCCGACGGCATGCGCAAACTAAATCGCAGCAGCTTTTGATCGGTCATGGCGCTTACCATACCGCCATGCCAGCGCCTGCGATCCCCCGTAAGCAAAATCCGGACTTCCCCAACCGCGAAAGCCTTTCAGCCCGACGTGATCGCGGCGCGCAAATGATGAAGGAGCTGCATCGCATGTTTCCGGATTCGCGCACGGCGTTGGATTGGAAAACTCCATTTCAGTTACTGGTGGCCACCATCCTTTCCGCACAATGCACCGATGTGAGGGTCAACCTAGTTACGCCAGCCTTGTTCAATCGTTTCCCCGGACCAGCGGATTTTGCCTGCGCCGCACAAAGCGAAGTTGAGGAGTTGGTTCACTCGACGGGTTTTTATCGCAATAAGTCCAAGAACATCATCGCTGCATCGAAGCGCATCATGGAGCGTTACGCTGGTGAAGTCCCTAGCACCATGGAAGAGCTGCTGAGCCTCGCTGGAGTTGCACGCAAAACGGCAAATTGCGTCATGGGCACGGCGTTTCGGAATCCGGTAGGCGTCGTCGTCGACACTCACGTCGGTCGGATTGCACGCCGCATGGGATATACGCGCGAGCAAGATCCGGTCAAGGTAGAGCGGGATTTGATGAAGGTATTTGAGCGGCAGGAATGGACCTATTTAAGCCATTCTTGGATTGATCATGGGCGGGCGACATGTACGTCGCGGACAGCTCGCTGTGAACAGTGTGAATTGGCAGAAATCTGCCCGCGCCGAGTCTAGGTTGCCAGTTTACGTCAACTGGCTTTCCATGTTAGACTATGGCATGCCCGACCCCACAGAGGCGCGCAGTTGGGACATCGCCGAACTCGCCAAAGAGGCCAATGTCAGCAGCCGCACCATTCGCTATTACGGCGAATTGGGATTGCTTTGCGCGCATAAACGCGGCCCGAATGGACGTCGCATTTTTGGCCCGACCGCGCTGGAACGGCTGCGCTTTATTGTGCGTCTGAAAAAAATCGGGCTCACGTTGGAGCAAATTGGCGAATTGAATCACACCTTCGACCGCGGCCAGACTCCTGGCATGCTGGGACGATTGGAACAAATGTTGGGCGCGCGACTCGGCGAAACGGCCGCCCGCCTGCTCGAGTTGTCACAGTTGCAACAAGACCTGCAGTCTTACCGCGACCGCATTCAGCAAAAACAAGCTCAGCTTCGGGCTGAATCCAAATAGCCGACCCCACCGGTCTACCATCCATACGCAAGCAGATGTCCAACGCCTCCCCCGCAGATTCGAGCACCAGCGAAACAGACTTCCAAACGCAAAACAAGTTGCGCTTTGTCACCGCCGCCTCCTTGTTCGATGGCCACGATGCTGCCATCAACATCATGCGCCGGATTTTGCTGCAGGAAGGCTGCGAAGTCATCCACTTAGGCCACAACCGTTCGGTGGAAGAAATTGTGGAAGCAGCGATTCAAGAAGACGCCCACGCCATTGCCGTATCTTCTTACCAAGGTGGCCACGTCGAGTATTTTCGCTTTATGGTGGAACTGCTACGTGAAAAGGGTTGCCAACGCATCCGCGTGTTTGCCGGCGGCGGCGGTACCATTACCGATGAAGAAGCCAACCAATTACATGACGCTGGTGTCGAGCATGTTTATTCAGTAGAAGATGGCCGACGCATGGGTTTGGTTGGCATGATTCGCGACATGATGTTGCGGGCCGATCGGCCGGTGGTTGAGTTGGATGCGGAACTGCCAGCAGGTTTATTCCAACGCCAAGCGGATTCAGTCGCGCACAGCATTTCGCTCCTCGAAACTCTGCACAGCGCTAAAACCGACGTCGATGGCTGCCAGCAACGTTTGGCCGAGCTACGGCTGCAGCTGCAGCAATCATTAAAAAATGGCGGGCCCAAGGTAGTCGGCATTACCGGTACAGGAGGTGCCGGCAAGTCGTCTCTGACGGATGAGTTAGTTCGACGATTGTTGGATCAGTTCCCGGATCGCACCGTTGCGATTTTGTCAGTGGATCCGAGTCGGCGTCGCACCGGTGGTGCACTATTGGGCGATCGTATCCGCATGAATGCGGTGCATGGGCCGCGCGTATTTATGCGTTCGATGGCGACCCGCCGCGCCCACCTGGCGACGGCCGGAGCGGTGCAGGATTCATTGTTGGCATTGAAAGCCGCTGGCTATGACTTGGTGATTCTTGAAACGGCCGGCATTGGTCAATCCGATTCCGAAGTCGTCGACTTGTGCGATTTGCCAATTTACGTGATGACGCCTGAATTTGGCGCGCCGTCGCAGTTGGAGAAAATCGACATGCTGGATTTCGCCAAGGGCGTGGTGCTCAACAAAGCCGACAAGCGGGGTGCCGAAGACGCGCTGCGTGATGTACGTCGCCAGTATCAGCGCAATCGCCAGTTGTTTGAGACGGACATCGAAAAAATGCCGGTTTTTTTGACCGCAGCCAGTCGTTTTGCCGACGCCGGCGTAGATCGCTTTTTCCAATGGGTGGCGGCCGAATTAGCACAAATGGAAGATCGCAACTGGGTGCCACTGCCCATTCCAGAGCGAATATCGGAAACGCCGACGGTAGTACCCGGCGATCGAGTGCGCTATTTGTCCGAAATTGCCAACACGGTGCGCTCGTACAAACGTCGCGTAGCCGGGCAATCTGAACTCGCCCATCGCGCCGACGGCTTGGTCCGTGCGCTACGCGAATTCGGCGATGAAATTTCTGGCGCCGAGCACCAGTTTAAGAAAGAAGAATTGCTTGACCCAACCATCGACCCAACGGTTTTGGTATTGCGTCAACGCTTCCAGGAAGTGGTAAGTGATTTGGATCCGGCAATACGCCAGCAGCTGGCCGGCTGGAATCAAACCAAAGATAATTACGCCGCTGAGGATTTCTGCTATCAAGTACGCGGACGGGAAGTCAAAGTTCCGGCGCAGCACAAAACTCTGTCCGGTACCAAGGTCCCCAAAGTTGCCGTTCCAACGAGTAAAGACTGGGGTGAACTCACTCGCTGGTTTGGCTTGGAAAACTTGCCGGGCCATTTTCCATTTACCGCTGGAGTTTTCCCGTTCAAGCGCACCGGCGAAGATCCGACCCGTATGTTTGCTGGCGAGGGTACTGCTGAACGCACCAACCGCCGCTTCCATTACGTATCCAAAGGCCAGAGCACAGCGCGCCTCTCGACGGCGTTTGATTCGGTCACTTTGTATGGCTGTGATCCAGCGGTACAGCCCGATATCTACGGCAAAATTGGCAACTCAGGCGTTTCCATTTGTTCGCTGGACGACGCCAAACGGCTTTATTCCGGCTTTGACTTGTGCTCGCCGAATACTTCGGTATCGATGACGATCAATGGACCGGCGCCGATGATGCTGGCCTTCTTTCTGAACACCGCTGTGGACCAACTGGTCGAAAAGCGCCTAAAAGAAACCGGCCGATGGGAAGCCGCGCAGCAAAAAATCGGCGAACTGTGCAACGGCAATGTACCCACCTACCGAGAGGATCTGCCAGACGGAAACGATACCTTGGGCTTGGGCGTACTTGGCGTAAGCGGCGACCAACTGTTGCCTGCCGACGAATACCAGGAGCTGCGTTGCCAAGCTTTGCAGACTGTACGCGGCACCATTCAGGCCGACATTTTGAAAGAAGACCAGGCCCAGAACACCTGCATCTTCTCAACTGAATTTGCGTTGAAGATGATGGGCGACATCCAGGAGTTCTTCATTGAGGAGCAGATACGAAATTTCTATTCGGTCTCCATTTCTGGCTATCACATCGCCGAAGCTGGCGCCAATCCGATCTCACAGCTCGCGTTTACTCTAGGCAACGGCTTTACTTTCGTTGAGTATTACCGCTCGCGCGGCATGAACGTCGACCACTTTGCTCCGAACTTGTCGTTTTTCTTTTCGAACGGCCTGGATGCCGAGTACACGGTGATCGGTCGCGTTGCCCGTCGAATTTGGGCGGTGGCCATGCGCGATCTTTACCTAGCCGACGAACGCAGTCAGAAGCTGAAGTACCACATTCAAACCAGTGGTCGTTCTTTGCACGCGCAAGAAATCGACTTCAACGACATCCGCACCACGCTGCAAGCGCTTTACGCCATAAACGATAACTGCCAAAGCTTGCATACCAATTCGTACGACGAAGCGGTGACCACCCCCACCGAAGAATCCGTGCGCCGAGCGTTGGCGATTCAAATGATCATCAACCGGGAATTTGGCCAAGCCAAAAACGAAAACCCACTACAGGGTGCGTTCCTGGCGGAGCTTTTGACCGAGTTGGTGGAAGAAGCTGTTTTGGATGAATTCCAACGAATATCGGAACGCGGCGGTGTGCTGGGTGCAATGGAAACCATGTACCAGCGCGGCAAGATTCAGGAAGAATCGATGTACTACGAAACGCTGAAGCACTCGGGCGAACTGCCCATCATCGGCGTCAATACTTTCCTCAATCCAAATGCCGCCGACGGTTTTTTGGTTGAAACCGAGCTGATTCGTTCAACCGATGACGAAAAAATCTTGCAGGTGGCTCAGGTCAAAGAATTCCAAGATCGCCATCGCTCAGAATCCGATGCCGCCCTCATGCGCTTGCGCAAGGTGGCACTGGCAAATGGCAACATCTTTGAGGAAATGATGGAAACGGTGAAGGTCTGCACGCTCGGTCAAATCAGCAATGCGCTGTATGAGATCGGCGGCCAGTACCGTCGCTCGATGTAACAGAAGCTCTGATCAGGCTTCGTTGCCGGACTGGTGTTGCAGCTGCCACATTTTTGCATAATGGCCACCGTCGGCAAGCAGAGTTTCGTGGCTGCCTTCTTCCTCAATGCGACCGCCATCTAAAACAAGGATGCGGTCGCAATCTTGAATGGTGCTGAGACGGTGGGCGATGACGAAGGCGGTGCGGCCAGTGAGCAAACGGTGCAACGCCTCTTGCACGCGGCGCTCAGAGTGTGTGTCCAGTGCGCTGGTTGCTTCATCAAGTAGCAATAGGTCCGAGTTGCGCAACATCGCCCGCGCAATCGTGACCCGTTGTGCCTGGCCGCCGCTTAAACGCGTGCCGCCCTCGCCGACCTCGGTATCCAAACCCTGCTTCGCTTCTTCGAGGAAATCGCCCAATTGCGCCGCCTGCAAAGCTTGGATGACTTCTTCATCGCTCGCGTCGCGCTTACCCAGGCGCACGTTTACACCGAGCGTGCTTTGGAATAAAAATGGCGTCTGCGAAACGATAGCCAATCGATCCAGCCAATCGGCCCGACGAACTTCGTTCAAATCCACTCCGTCGATCAAAATCCGACCACTGCTGGGCTTGTAAAAGCGCGCGATTAAATCTAACAACGTGCTCTTGCCCGAGCCGGATGGACCTACCAACGCAATGCGTTCCCCGCGCCGCACGCTAAAACTCAATTCCTGCAACGCCGGGCCTTCATCAATCCCATAATCGAAAGATACGTTTTCAAATCGAATCTCATGCTCAAAGCCATCGAAGGGCTGGCCTTCCCCTTCTTCTTCGGTTTCAGCAGGGATATCAAACACTTCAAAAATGCGTTCGGTAGCCCCCATGGAAACGAAGATGTTCGACAACGCCTTGGACAACCGCTTGACGTGGGCAAACATGGTGCCGATGCCAAGGAAAAACAAAGTCATGTTGCCGGCGTCGGTGAAAATTCGAATCCCTGAAACCTGGACGAGCACTAATACGCCGATCAAAATGCCAGTGCCAGCTTGCGCCAAAAATGCGGTGAAACCTTGGCTGGTAGCTTGGGCTTTCACCATGCGATCTGTTTGATGCACAAACTCGTCGTTGGCTTTGCGAAATTCAGCAGCTTCGCGATCTTCGAGGCGGAAAGCTTTGACTACGCGGATGCCCGAAAGCATTTGCATCAGCGAATGTGTGGTATCACCCAGCTTTTCCTGCGAACGAGCACTACGACGTCTTACCCGCGGCCCAATTTTGAAAATCGGCCAAGCCAGCAGCGGAATGAAAACCAACATGCCCAGGGTCGCTTTAGGCGCCGCGGCATAAGCCAAAAAAAGCGAAGCGAATATGTTGAATGGACCTTGGATCAGTTCTTCGACCAAGATGTTCAGCAAGCGCAAACTAGTGCTGACATCGGCAGTCATCCTAGAAACGACGTCACCCAAACGTCGGCTGGCGTGATAGCGCATTCCCATGCGCAGTAAATGCTGCGCAAGATCTTGACGCAGGTCCACGATCATCCAAATACCGATCATGCGCGACATGCGTAAAAACCAATATTGCAGCAACGCAAAGACTACCGCCGCTGCCACCATAATGCCGACTAACACAGCCACTGCCGACGCCTCGGAGCCCATGCCGAAAATATGCACGTCTGCTATGAGAGGCTCGATCCAGCCTTCGGAGAAGCGATCCAATAAGGAAAGTTCGACGGCTTGCTCGGTTTCCGCGGCGCGCTCGGGAAAGAGCAACGTGACCAGCGGCTTCAGAAAAACCAAAGTCAGGCGCTGACCGGTGGCGGCAATCGCCCCGATCAGCACCATGAAAATCGCAGTGCGCTTATACCGAGCCAGATAAGGGCTCAGGCGGCCAAATGCTTCTCTGAAGCGTGCGGTTCGGGCCAATGGTTAGGAGTGGAAAGCCCAAGGCGGCGAGACTAGCCCGCCGCCCAACCTTAGCGGGACATCACTTCAGCGATGTAATCCAAGAATGAAACCGAAAGGTGGTCATCCTTGACGAAAAAAGCGTGGCGTTCGTTCTCTTTGAAGTCCACCAGCGTGGTAGGTTCGGAACGACTAATCAGCTTGTAGATGTAGTAACCGTAAGCCCCTTCGCGTGGACCGTAAACCGCACCTTCTTCAGCGTTAAAGAACAAGTCGTCAGCGATGGAATCGCCAGTAAGGAAATCCATGTACTCGCTTTCGCCCAAGAACTGACGCAACGGGTTACGCATTTGCGGACCAAATCTACCGCGGCTTGGCTGCGGCATTTGTTCGTTGGCACCTGGCGTCTTTTCCGGATATTCGCTGTATTGAAGCAATACCTGTCCAAATGGCTTGCCGTCCATCAAAGCCTGCACCGCAACCTCGGCACGTTTGCGGGCGCCTTCAAACGCACCTTCTTTTGGCCATGCACCTGTGGTTAAGTCCTTCGCCGAGAAAAGAATGACTTGCGCACTGGCTTGGCCGCTGCCAATAAATTGACGACGTTTATCCAAGTGGGCCTGCATCACCTCCTCGGGCAGCGGATCCGGCAAAGACTGACGGAACGAGAAGCGCAACTGCTTGTATTGCTTGAACAACTCCATAGTCGGGAAGCCTTGGAACTCCAAAGCAACTTGCTCATAAGTGATGTAGGAGTTGACGTACTCGAGACGCTCTTCATCAATGATGGCTTGGGTTTCAGCTTCGGACAGCAGCAAGCCCTTCTTAGCAAGATCTGCCTTAAGGCTCTTGCAAATTTCGACCCACATCGAAGCCCGTTCTTTGTCAACGTCGGAAATCAAATCCTCAATGCGAACAATCATGTCGTCGCTATTTACGTCTTTGCCATTCACGCGCAAGCAGACGCCGTCTGGGAGACCGTCGAAGGGATAAACGATGGTTGAGTTGTCCATCATCCAGCGGAAGACCGCTGGACGCAGAAACATCTGCATGGTCATGGCATCGATTGCGTAGGCTTCGCCCTTTTCGCGCTGCTCGATCAGCTTGGTTGGCATGTCCTTGATCATTGAGTTCCACAATGAACCCTCTTCCTCATCGCCACCGAAGATTTCCTTCAGCAAGTCCATGGGCCAGTTTTCCGGCTCCACTGGGAAGAACAGGCGCTCCATTTGCATCTGGCGAGCCACTTCCTGGCTGTACGACTCTTGGTCATAGCCCAAGCTCTTGACCTGCTCCCAGAAATCCAGAGCCGGGTTTTTGTCCATAAAATCGGAAACGTTTTTCTCAACCCGGTTGTCAACTTCAAGGTCGGAAACCTCGGCCCAACTCATTTCCATGGCCATTTCCTTGCGGCGCTCGATTTCTGATTCGATCAGCAATGCTTGCATGCGCTGATAAAGCTGCTGGCCGCCGACGGAGTAAGTCAGGGTGCGCTTAAAAAATTCTTCGTCAGATATCTGCGGCCGAGGAGCAGCAGGGGCGGGAACAGCTGCAGCATTGGCAACAGCAGCATTGGAGGTATTTTGTGGATCTGCTTCTTGCGCGCCGACCCCGAGGGTCAAGCTGAACATCGCGAACAAGATGCAAACGAATGGGTGAATTCGATTCATGATTTTCGGAGAAACCTGTTTGGCTAAGTATTCTACCCTCAACTTCCGCCTCTCGCCTGATCCATGTGCCAGCTACGCCCCAATCTCAAAATTTCTTCCCTGCTATTGGCAACTGCATACTGCATCAGCGCTTGCGGGCCATCTGATGGGCAGCCTAAGGCGCTTGAATCGGAAAATAGCGCGACCCATGCGGCGGCCATGACTGCCAACGGGCAGCCTTTGCAAGCCGAAGCGGAGAACGACATTTTTTGGGTTGGCAATGCCGCGATAAACATCGAGGAATTACACGAGTTAGTTCAGAAGTTCAGTCAGACTTTTGGCGCTTTTGGCCCTAACACCTTGGCTTGGCATTTACTGCAAGGAGGCGTGGGGCCGGCGGCCATCATGCACAAACGCTTGGCAGAGGAAAGCGCTACAGCAAAAATCCAAGCCGATGAAATTGCTGCCAGAATTCAGAGCACGCAGGACTTTTTTCGTGAATACCAAGCCACGGACGCTCCCGCCGACGGCCGCTCGTTGCGCCAGCCCACCCCTTTCGGCCTCGGTGCTCGGGTGGCGGCCCATTTTGCCGCAATGGAAGCAGGTGAGTGGGTAGGCCCTGTGGCAACGCAACAAGGATGGGAAATTGTATTACTTGAGTCCCGGGTTGAATCGCGACGCAGCGTGGCCGGAGTTAAGTCTCGCTCCATCCTGCTCCCAGTCGGCTCCGACGATGACCGCCGTGTGGCTCGCGAAGAGTGGGCTAAACTGCCTATACGTGGCCCTGCGGAATTCCTTCGCACCCTGCCTGCAACCTTCCGCCGTGGCCGTACTTCTACTGCGCCTGAATGAATTCGTCCCGCCGTCCACTGCTTTTAGTTTTTTGCCTGCTCACTGCGTTCATCCTGACGTCGGCAAGTGGGGCGCAACGTAATAAAAAACCGCTCCCTGATACCGTTTTTGCCAAAAAACCGGAACTGATGGCGGAATTAGGGCTGTCCTATGGCCCATTCCCCTTTGCCCACAGCAATTCCGATCAAGTCGGGCAAGAACTGTTGATCAGCCGCGATGTGCTGTGGCTGCAAACGCCACACTTTCGTTTCGGCAGCATGTTGAAAAAGTGGAAGATTCCAGTTCCGGAGCGCAAAGCCTATCGGGCCGAATTGACCGAAATGCAAGCCACTTATCCTGAAATCGATCCTAAAATTTCGACTTTGGACCCGTGGCTGCGCCTGCATTTATACGCCTGGCGCATGGAAAAAATGTACGCCCTATTCCTCGACCACATGGGCTTGACTGACGCGGATTTCCTAAAGCTACCGCCTGAAGAAGTCTTCGATCGAGCCTTCGCCGGCGAATACACCGAAACAATCAACCAGTTTGAATTGGATCGCGGCGGTCAGGTGCGCTCCCCAGGCTTCCCACAATGGGTAGGAATGGGTCAATTTTTAGGCGAGCCTTACCGCTTTGAAATTTTCATGTGCGAAGAAGAGTCGATTTGGCGCGAATTCAAGCTCAGCTACTTCGGCATTAAAACCACCCACCCGCAACGCTGGAACATTAAGGTGGAATCCACCGATAAGGGGCTGACCCAGTCCCGCAGCCGCTGCATGCTTTTCGGTATATCTGGCAAACAAGCCGAGGTGCGGCATGAACAGCACATGCATAACGCATTGCGCCACAACCTGGCCATCAATTTCCTCGATGGGTACATGTTGTATCTCTTCGATTTACCAGCTTGGCTGCGCGAGGGTTATGCCCATTACATGCGCCGCTTGAACCTCAAGGGTTATAGCTTTTATGACGCCGGCGAGGGCGCGGCAGCTATAGACAAGGACCTTGAGGAATGGGCACCTGAGGTGCGCAAACTGGTCAAAAAAAATGAAGCCGCCGACTTTGCCACTCTGGCGCGCTTAAACGATTACGTCGACTTGGATTTTGAGTCTCATGTGGTGGTGTGGTCCAAGATTGAATTCTTGATAACCACCGATAAGACCAAGTTCGGACGGTTCGTCACCTTGCTCAAGTCCCAAGAATCCGGCGCCGGGATGGCCGACGCCCAGCGCAAAGCCTTCAAAGAGGTTTACGGTTGGACCATGCACCAAGCAGAAGAGGCGTGGAAGGCCTGGGTTCTGGAAACCTATGCGGTGAAGTAGACTTCGCGGATGGAATTCCCCCGCGATTTCGTGGTTTTTGATACCGAGACCACAGGTATGCCGCCAGGAGCGCGCTTGGTGGAAATCGGCGCAATCAAGGTACGCGGCCATTCCATCGTAGACCGGTTCGAGCGGCTGATTTTCCCGGAACAGCCCATTCCTGAGCGAGTGATTGCCATCCATGGTATTAGCGATCAGGCCGTGGAAGCAGCGGCGACGGCGTCGGAAGTTTTACCCGAATTTTTTCAATGGATCGGTAAGTTTCCGTTGATCGGTCACAACGTTTCCTTTGATGCATCCATGCTGGCGGTGGAATGCTTGCGTTTGGGAATGACAGCCCCTGAAAACCCCACCTTTTGCACCCTTTCAGCCTCGCGCCGATTGCTGCAACGGCGTTCTCACAGCCTGCAGAATCTAGCAACGGAATTCCGCCTAGTGTCGGGCCGCTCCCATCGCGCCTCCGACGACGCCGAAACCACGCTGCAGCTGTTGTGGAAGCTGCAAGAAATTTCTGGGTCGGCCTTCCGCTTCCGCTACTTAGGTCGCGGCAAGCCGCTGATGCAATTCACCCCGATTCAGCCACAATTGCCAAACTCGAAGCAGTATTTGCAGCAGGCAACCATCGGCGCCGAGGCGGCGGAAATCCACTATCGACTAGCGAATGGGAATATGATTCAGGCTAGGGTTACTCCGCGCTATTTCTACCAAAGCCAAAGCCACATCGTTATGGAGGCATATTGTCATATGGCTGGCTACTATAAGAGCTACCGGCTGGAGCGAATTCAAGCGGTTTACCCCTGCCCGGACGCGCCAGCGCCGCACGTGCGGCGGAGTTTCTGAGGAACGATTTTCATTCTCCTTCTCACGTACTGCGGATTTGGCGGAATAAAAACTCGCACTATGGGATTTGTTAGAATAGGCACTTGAGCTTGATTCTCTAGCTCCTAAAAACACCCTACGAATAAGGATTTTATCCTCCCGGCTCTATTTGCCGGACCTCCACATCATAACCCAATTAACTGACCATGACTCCGAGCGAAACTGCTGACTCGGAGGCGCCTGTAGTACAACCACAAGAGTACGAATGGCCCCTCATAGACTTAAATGAAGAGGTTGAAGGTCTCGAAAGAGACGACCTCGAAGAGAAATACCTGGATCTCAAAGATGAGGTCTGGCGCCTACGGCGGATGCTAAACCTTGAGCCGGCTGACGGTCAAATCCCTAGTAATGGTGGATTTGCAAGTGCAGGCGGATTTTTGAAGCGTCAATCCTGTGCTGTATTCGTTGATGTACAAAACATGTACCACTCGGCGAAGAAGACTTACGGTCGCAACTTGTCCTACGCCAAAATGCTGCGCGCTTGTGTGCGCAATCGTCGTCTGACTCACGCCAACGCGTACGTCATTGATCGCGATGGCATCGAGCAAACCGGCTTCACCGATCATCTGCATTACTGTGGCTTTCAAGTTCGCAAACGCAGCGTAATCGAGCGTCAAGACGGTTCGCGCAAGGCTGAATGGGAATTGGCAATTGCTATGGACATGATGATGGCTGCTGAAAAAGTAGACACCATTATCATCGTTTCCGGCAACGGCGTTTTCGCCGACGTCATCCCGATGCTAAAGGCCAAGGGCTGCAAAGTGGAAGCTTGTGCATTCCGCGAGTCTTTAAGTGATGTCCTACGCGAGGCAGTGGATTGGTTTCACCTGCTGGGCGAAGATCATCTCTACGACGGTGTTTAAACCGTTGGTTTGCCGGCGGCGGGGCTTAGTGCTTCTCCGCCGGTCCCCAACCACCCCCACCTGGGGTTTGCACGCGAATACGATCGCCTGGCGCCACATCGATGGCCTGACCCGGCTTTAATTTTTTCCAGCTGGACGTACCGCTTATTTGCACATGCTCGATTCCGGGCATGCCGGCACTGCCGCCGCTTGCTCCGGGCGCACCAGATTGACGTCGGGTACCGGCTAGGGTGACTCGGGCAGGTTCAAGGAATTCAATTTCTTTGATCAAACCGTCGCCACCACGATGAAGGCCTATCCCACCAGATTTGCGCCGTATTTTAAGTTGGTGCACGCGTACCGGCAATTCGAGTTCAAAGACCTCCACGGGCGTATTGCGGGTATTGGTCATGTGGACTTGCACCGCGCTGGCGCCATCGGCGTCGATATTGGCACCGGCACCGCCGCCTAGGGTTTCGTAATACACGAACGGGGTGCCGTCGGCGCGGCGGCCACCAAAGAGCAGGTTGTTCATGGTGCCTTGGCTGCACGCCGGAATCTGTTGCGGCAGGACTTGGCGGAGCGCTTCCAATAAGACGTCCACGATGCGCTGCGAAGTTTCAACGTTGCCAATGGCGACGCCTGCGGGCACGCAAGAGGATACTAGTGACCGATCCGGAAACGTCATTTGCACCGCCTCTAAGGTGCCGCTAGTTTCGGGGATTTGATCTGGGCTGAGGGATTGCAGCACGTAAAAAATTGCGCTGGTCGCCACCGCTTGGTGGGTGTTCCACGAGGACTCCACTTGCAAAGATGTGCCGGTGAAATCCACGCTGAGCTGGTCGCCCTGTTTGCGCACCGTGCATTACAAACGCGGGGTTCCGACACCGTCCATATGATCAAACGCGCTGCCTTTGAGATTCGGCCAAGACTTCAACAGCGCGCGCGTCAAGCGTTCGCCGTGCTGCAGTAGATTTTTCATACCGAGTTGCACTGCGTCGCCTCCAAAACGTTGGCAAAGGTCGTGTAAACGTTGCTCGCCGCGATGCAAAGCTGCACATTGCGCTTGTAAATCTCCCACCGCTGCGGCGGCGTCCCGCACGTTGGCTTGCAACAATTTCCAAACCTCGCCGACGTCCAGTCCAGCGCGTTTCAATAGCAAAGGTGGAATCAAAAAGCCTTCGCCATAAATGTCACGCGCACCGCTCATCGACCCAGGTTCAGCACCGCCGACGTCGGCGTGATGGGCGCGATTCATGAGGAAACCTATGCGTTTGCCAGCAACATAAAACGGCGCGACTACGGTGATGTCGTTGAGGTGAGTTCCGCCGCGGTGCGGGT
>JACKQG010003731.1_pt1 | contig 18346 bp, 10 predicted proteins | sample 8237621 | NCBI WGS metagenome assembly JACKQG01 (sample SAMN15677084, study PRJNA649215) | marine metagenome | biome: marine; feature: Black Sea; material: saline water; isolation source: suspended particulate matter (SPM) from the Black Sea western gyre | collected 2013-06-09/2013-06-10 | depth... | reverse complement strand
TGTGCCAATGCTGCGTGCAAAACGCTCCGACGCCGGCTCGGGTGTAAGGGACCACTCTCCCCACCGCCGGGTACTTGCTGGCCACGGCCGCACCGCAGACGCCCGTTTCGGGATCGGCTGCCACGATGGAGAAGGTACGGGATACGCCGGTGTTGGGCGCCGCGGCCTCACCTGCATCGGCCCTTTGCACTGAGCTGGTCGAGCCTGACTGGAGTGTCTCCGCACTCTGGCAATCGACGAATCCTGTGACAGCAACGACAAACGGCACGACAGCAACCACTGCTGCAGACAATCTGTTACAATACAAGTTAAACAGCATCGCAGGTTCTCCCATTTGTTTGGAAAGGTCTGTATTCAGAGATCCGATCCGAGGCGGTCCATCAATTCTCCTGACCGGATGACCGTGGTGTCAAGCGTTGGGAATCAACGCTGTGTCGGGAGCCGGAACATAGTGCAGAAGAACGTCGGTGCCCACGGCCATGTTCAACTTGGAATGGTACCGGTTTCACCCAGCGACATGTGCAGCCATGTTGGCCGCGCTTGTCACACTTGCGTCTCTCAATTCGCGCTGCCACTTGTTCTTTGGAGCGGGTTCAACAACCGTATTAAGATTCGGCCACGGTTGGCCGATTCACTTCCAAGAAGCTCCGGTGCCAGGTCCCGGACAACGTGTCCCGAATCCGAACGGAATCCTACCGAACTACATTTGGGGCCACCCCGAATTCAATGACGATCCGAAGATCATGGCAGAATATGATGCCAGACTGGAGGGCATGCCGCGAACACCTTGGGGCCTTCATTCGCTCGCCGAGCCAAGTGTTTTCGGCGCAATTCTCGATGCGTTGTTTGGATTGGTCGTCCTCGTTGTTGTTTCTTTGCTGTGCGAGGTCGCGATTCGCAATGCCGACCGCCAAGCCAACAGTCTGTATTCCGTCGCATTGTTTGTGGTCGTCCTCGCTGCCGGTGCGGCTGCCGTGTCTCTGTTGGTGCAAGCTGCCTGGTTCTTCGTTGTGCCCGCCTTGGCAGTTGTACTCGCCTCCATAGTCGTAGCGGGAGTTGTCCTTTCGATAGGCTATCAGTAGTCTACTGGCAAGCGGAACATCCGTTTTGCGCTCGCATGGGAGTGGTCAGCCACACAGTTGCGGAAAGGCATTGATGTTTCTTTCTCGTTTCTCGAATCGAAAACCATCGTGAATGACAACAGGCCGGTGAGCAGAAAACGGTTCCATCAGAGTTCGAGCGGAGGTGAATCATGATCAGGTTCGAAGAGGCAACGGGGCAGCAGGGGAATACGGAAATCTGTTTGTTCGCCTTGGCAATCTGCCTGTTGGCGTCTGGCGATGCCCTGGCAGGCGGTGACGAGTCGGCGAAGGCGGAAACGGCGCCAACGAAGCAGATCGTCTACAAAAGCGGCAACGACGGATACCACACGTACCGTATCCCGGGATTAGTGGTAACGACGAGGGGTACATTGCTCGCGTTTTGCGAAGGCCGGAAGACGGGCCGCAGCGATCACGGCGACTTGGATCTGATGCTGAAGCGCAGCGAGGACGGCGGCAAGACGTGGTCGGATCAGCAGATTGTCCACGAAGAAGGGGGCACGGCGAATGTCACGATCGGCAATCCTTGCCCGGTTGTCGACAGATCGACGGGAACGATCTGGCTGCCCTTCTGCCGCAACAACGACCGCGTGTTCTTGACCCGCAGCGTGGACGAAGGCAAGACGTGGGCCACGCCGGCTGAAATCACCGGGAACGTCAAAGATCCCGCGTGGGGATGGTACGCCACGGGGCCCGGCCATGGCATCCAACTGGAAGTTGGCGAGAATCGCGGACGGCTGGTTGTTCCGTGCGACTGTGGCGACAGCAAGGGCTGGGGCGGGTGGGACCAGAAAGGACGGTCGTTAATGGTATACAGCGACGACAATGGAAAGACCTGGCAACGCGGTGAAATCACGGGCAAAGGAATGAACGAATGCGAAGTGGTCGAGTTGGCCGATGGCTCGTTGCTGGCGAGCATGCGCAACTATCACGGCAAGAACCGGCGGGCGTTCGCGAACAGCAAAGACGGCGGCCAATCCTGGTCCGAGCCGGAACACCACAATCAAGTCTATTGCCCTACGTGTCAATCGAGTATTCAACGGTACTCGCTGGAGCCCAAGAACATCGTCCTCTATTCGGGCCCCGGCGGCGACGGCCGCAACAACATGACGGTGCGAGCCAGCTACGACGAAGGCAAAACGTGGCCCGTGGCCAAGGTGCTTCAAGGAGGCCCCAGCGCCTATTCCGACTTGGCCGTCTTGCCCGACGGTATCATCGCTTGCCTGTACGAAACGGGCAAGAACGGCGCCTACGAAACAATCACCTTTGCCAGGTTCTCGTTGGAATGGCTGACCCGTCAATCGGAATAGGGCGGCGGGGTTTCGCCAGTCGCAAGCGAGAAGGCGATGTTCGTCGATTCTGACATTCGTCGTCTCCCTAGATTCGTTGGACAACCTTCTTGGATCGCTGCGACGAAGACGAGGCCAACGAATTTAGGGAGACGACGAATGGCGCCGCGTGCGTCTTTGTCTTCGCGGAGCGCCAGTTCAACTCAGCAGGCCCTGCACCATGCCTTCCGGCACGCGGGCGGCGTAGACGTGAGCTGGGCCGCTGCGGTTCGAGTTGAAGATGACCCATTTCAGGTCTGGCGTCAGGTACGCGTGGGGATGCGTGCTTTGGCTGCGCGAAGGTTGGGTCTTCGACTCGCACACGACCGCCGACTTGCCGGTCCTAATCGAGCCGATCACGATCCGGAAAGGCCCTTGCCAGTCGTCGCAGGAGAACAGGCGTCCACAGCGGCTGACGCCCACGTGGTTGAATCGGTAGCCACGACCGACCACACGGGCTGGCTGGCCTGCACGCACGCCCAATAGACAGCCTTTTTCCTGAGCGAAGTCGCCACGGGCGGAGACTGACAGCAGCATTTCTTCGGTGTCGGCGATCCAGGCTTCGTGGCCCGTGCACGGTGTCGTAAATGGCTTACCCACCTGGAGTTCGGTGCGTTTGCCCTCCGGCACCGACAGCACGTACAAGGTTGCGCCCTCCGTGCCGACCAGCCGTTCGAGTTTGCCGTCCGCTGAGAACTTGCCGCCGCGGTTGTGCTGGATCATCAACGTACGCCCCTTGCCCGGTTCGAACTGCGGATGTGGATTCAGGATGAACGGGTCGCGGTCCAGGATCGACTGATCGCCTTTCTCCAAGTCCACCAACGCGACGTCGAACGTCTTCCATCCCGGTTCAGTCATCGTCCCGCCCGCGTAGTAGCGGCGGTCCGTGGTGACCGTGCCCAGACTGCGAATCGAAAGGCCCTCCTGGAATCGGTAGACCTCGGTAGTTGCGCCGTCGGACAGATCGGCTCGTTTCAGAACGGCGCCGCCATCGTCGGCTTGTTGTATGTAGTAGAATAGGCCGTCGTGGGACATGGCGCAGCCGGACAAACTCCGAGCCGTGTCGAGCCGATACTGTTTCCACGTCCCCAGCTCGACGACCATGAACTCCGTGCGGTTCACCTTCAGGTCCGGATTCGTGCGAGCATACACGAAATACCGCGAATCGCGCGAACAGTACGGCACTTCGCAGTAGATGTTCGACTGGCTCATCTCTTCGGTGGTAACCTGCCAGATATCCGCACCGGTCGTCTGTTGTTCGACAAAAACGCCATGAGTGGCTGGCTCGCCACAATATGCATGTCCACCAATTCCGGCCGCTGCCGCGCCGGCAATCATGCGACGGACCGCAGAACGCCGTGTAATAGGTTCCGAAAGTCCCGTCATCGTCTTCCTCCCGTTATGTCATTCGCGGACTGGTTTCGGGTGTCAAGTGTCGAGTTTCAGGCCCATGTGCCGAAGGTGCCGCGTGTGAGGTTTTGGCTGTCGAGAGGAAAGCCGACCTTCCAATCACCGACACCTGAAACCCGACACCCGACACCTTGGCTCCTCCATCCTTGGACATTGGTGCTTGGTCATTGGCCATTCACCCCAGCTTCCACGGCTCTCGGTACTCGTAGTGCAGCATCGAGTTCGCTTCTTCGTTGTTGGTGATCTGCTCGGTCTTGGGGTCCCATTCCAAACGGCATCGGGTGAGCCACGAGATCTTGGCCAATAGGCTCATCGTCGTCGAACGGTGGCCTTCTTCCACGTCCGAGTGGGGCATGTCGCGCGACTTGATGCAGTCCAGGAAATTGCGAGTGTGTTGCACCGTCAGGTTGCCGTCGGAGCCTTGTTCTTTGATCCGCTCGATCCTGTCCTGCCGCGAGTCCTTTTGGAACTGCCCGCCTCGTTCCGGTAACACTTCGAAACTCTTGTCGCTAGTGTAGAGGGTGCCTTTTGTGCCACGCAACTCGACAAAGCCGCCCAGGGCCATCGTCTGGTTGCCGCATGTCTCGTACATGCCGAAGACGACCAACCGTCCGGCGGGGAACTCGAACGTCACTTCCAGCGTATCGGGAATCGTACGATCGTCGTCGACAGCAAATCGCCCGCCCATGGCACAGATCGAAGTGGGCGCCAGATCGTCATTCAGATAGCGAATCATATCCAAATAATGGATGCCGTTGTTAGCGGTCTGAGACGAGTACAGATGCCACCAGCGGAACTTATACGGCGCGATCGTCGCCTGGTACGGCCGCATGGGCCGCGGACCCAGCCACATGTCCCAGTCCAGGCCGGCCGGAGGATCGCTGGGCGGCGCGTGGCCGATACCGTCGGGAGCCATGTTGCTGCGATGGTATGCTCGGCTGACGGTCACCTTGCCGATTCCCCCGGTGGACACCAGTTTGTGCGCCTTGGCATAGATTTTGCCTGAACGGCGTTGCGTGCCGACCTGCACGATTCGCTTGTTTCGCCGTGCCGCCTCGACCATCCGTCGGCCTTCGAAGACGGTAATCGAAAGCGGCTTTTCGACATAAACATCCTTTCCGGCATCGCACGCGTCGACGGTTTGAATACCGTGCCAGTGGTCGGGCGTAGCAACGGCCACGGCGTCCACGTCTTTGCTGGCGATCAGTTTGCGGAAATCGCTGTAGGTGGTGGGCTTGTTGTCCAGGCGTTCAGACGCCTTGGTCAAAGCGGCCTCGTGAACGTCGCACAGAGCAACGATCTCGCAGTCCTCGTGCGGCAGGAAGGCGCTGATCAGTTGTCCGCCACGGTTCGCGGTGCCGATGACACCAAGTCGAATCCGCTCGTTGGCACCCTGAGCGCGGGCGTACTGCGCGGCAGTCAAGCCGAGCGTCGCTGCAGCCCCGGCCTTGGTAAACTCGCGTCGGTTTATCTTTCCACTCATCGAAACGTTCTCCTTCTAGGATCAAGATAGTTCGTGTGCTTTGCTCCCTGGGATATACCTACGGTAACGGCCCGTACGCCTCCAATTCAACCCACTGGGCACCGGAGTTGGACGTATTGCTGTCGAGCCAGCTTCGGATGTAGCGAGCGCGAATCGGATCGAACGCAAAAATGCGACCGTCGGCGGTCTCCTGGTATTCGCCTTGCTTGCGACTGTCGAAGATCATTTTCTCCTCTCCGGCAAAGTCGCCTGCCTCGGACACGGCCAGACGGTTGCCATGATAGGTGCGACCGTCGCGAAAAAAGTTCCAGAGCCGAATACATGCGATCGGCTGAGGCGTTCCCAAGTCGATCTGCACCCACGCATGGCCGGCTGTCCCGTGCCCGAAATGGTCGTCTAGCCTGCCGTCTGTCAATACGTCGGGCTTGCCGTAGGTAATGGTCTCCGTCGAGTTCGTAGAGACCGGTTTACCGTGAGCGAGGTTGGTCATCTTGTCAAGCTGCTGCCGAATCCGGCGTTCGGGTGATACGATGGGTTCTTCGTAGGTCACCCAGATCGGCGTCAGCCACGCTCGTCGTGTTTCATCGCAAACGATGCGGAAGTAATAGTAATCCGTGGGGCCGCCAAAAGGAACGGCGTCTTTGTGTTCGAGGCGGACAACCGCCCGATCCGGCGACCACGTCCGAATCGAACGGCCGTTGCGAATCAAGGTAACGTTGGTGATCGGTGTTGACGCTGCAGCCTCCAATGTGACGGTTCGCGGTTCCTTGGGAGAAGGCAACGTGAAGTGGTCTCCCATCGGATGGCCGTCCACCTGGAAATCGGCCAGAATGCGGCAAGTGGCCGTGGCGTAGCACCGCCGGGCGTCGATGGCGGCAAACAGGTCGTCTCGCGTAAGGCTAGGAGCCAGAAAGGCGGTGAGCCCGCCGTAGTGATGATGGATCGCCCAGCGGTTCGAAATCGGTTGCAGACCCGGCTGGCCCGTGTGGTTGTCGCTCGCTCCGATCACGCAGGCCATCAGACCGTCGTTGAAGTTGGCAACCACACCCGGCTCGTGCGAGCCCCATTGCGAGTAGATCTCGATGGCTTTCTGATAACGCGGGTCTCGCTCGGTCACGCCGCGAACATGATGCGGAACTTCCACCACGTCCAGTTCGTGTTGATCGAGCAACTCGTAGAACGCCGGCCGCCCACGCACTACATTGCCGCCGCCCCATGCTCGGAAACACAGCGGCATGGCCGTGCGGCTGTAGATCACCGAATGCCCGGCACCTTGACCAGCGGCGGCCCATTCGTACGAGAATATGGGCACAAACTTGCCAGGTTCATGGAACTGCTCGTCCACTCGCCAGAGATCGGCCAGATCTCCGTCTGTTATGTAGCAGGCATGGGGGCTCACAGCCACACAATCCAAGCCGGCAATGTCGCGAGCGTGTCGTGCCGCTTCTTCGAAAGTGCGCAGTCCGTCGCAACGTCGATGATGCGTGTGAAGATCACCCCAGTACACACGGTACTGTGGCTCCTCGGCGGTCACGCGAATCGCATTGCTTGTGCCTTCGATCTCTGCGGACGTATCGCGCACGTGAACGGCGAAATAACCGGTTGTCTCGATTCGCCCACCATCTTCGAGGTGAACGCGTCCACCGCCCGCTTCGCTCACCACTGCGGATTCGGACATTGATCCTTTGCCGGTCTTTCCTTCCTCCAACGGCACGATCGAGAATTCCAGCGTGCCTTGATAGGACGTCGCTGGATTGCGATGTTTGTCGAGCGACGCCACGTTGATGCCGAACGGCTCGTTCGTTTCGACGACCGATGGCACGACGACCGACAACGACGTCGGTTCGCCGGCAACGACCTCCACCTGATGCGACCGTTCCGGCGCAATCGGCCAGAATGTCCCGTCGCCATTCGCGTCGGTCGACATCCCCAATGGCAATGCCGGCGTGTACCACGCGCGAACCTCGTTGCGAAAGTCGGTGGAACTCTGCACGTACGGCTGCACCGTTCCCGTGTAGGTCACCGTTATCGTGTCGCTGGGCTTGAGTGAGCCGCTTGTCACTCGAACGAAACTCTCGTGATGATGTCGGAGTTCGTTCGAGAAGGCGTAAGCTCCCTTGCCAGGCAAATGGCAGTCGATCGAGAGCCGCACGTCGTTACTCGACGCCGTGGCAGTGACGTGACCGGGTTTGCCGGGACTCTCTGCATGCGGTGGCGACCAGCTTTCCGGAATGAAGAACCGAAACGCCCCACCTTCTGCAATGCCACTCGGTCCGACCGTGTGCACCACCTCAAGTCGGACCTCGCTTCCGGCAACAAGCGTCTGCCGACTGATCGTGGTGTTCCCTTCGCCGTCGCCGCCGGTCAGTGCGACGTCCTCCGATGGTCGAACATCCTCTTTCGGTTGGTATTCCCCATCGCAAGTGACCAACGCGGCGTCGATGATCGGCTGCGAACCGTCCACGGCGTGCAGACGCAACTGATAGAAGTGTCGCCGCAGCCCCCGAACCACGCCGGCACGCTGCCAACGAAAACCGGCTGTGTCCGTTTGTCGGTGCATCGGATCAAACCGAACATCGCATTCCTCGTTCTGCTCGCCGACCCACTCAACCGCCACGCGACGATCAATTTTCGTATCCGCGTACGCTCGGACCCAGACGGCATATTCCTGCGTGTCCTTGGGGTTGCCGAACAGAAAGACGGTCTTGTCAATCACCGGCGGCGCACCGTCTGCGGCCAGCTCACGATAACCGCTGCCGTAGAATCCACCAAATTCACTCGCAATCGGCTGGAGCGAAAAGAACTCCTCCGCCTCGAAGTACTGGTGACCGCAGGACTCGGCTGGCCCCGGGGGATCTGCCGAGAGTCCGGTAACCGCGGCCAGAACACAGCTAAACATTACAACATAACGCATCGTTCCCTCCTGTTGTCTCTCATCCTAACACCGCGTCGCGCACCAACCGCGTAGGGTGGGCCAAGTCTTCGCGGGCCCACCGGAAATCGCCAACCTTTCCGCGCGATGCGCATCGTTCGGAATGGACGACACAATCCGGTGGGCCCGCGAAGACTTGGCCCACCCTACGATGATGTACGCGCGGCATGCTGAAGCATCCCGGCATTCAGTCGCTGGAATGCTTCGCCGCACGCTTGGTAGTTTTCGTTCGACATGCCCATGCAGCCGTACTCTTCGACGTAGCCAATGAAGCCGCCTGCTTCGGTCGCCAACAGTTCGTACATTCGCCGGGCCTCTGCACAGATCTCATCGGGCGTCCCCTGGATCGAAACGGTCTGGTAGCTGATCGGCATCATGAAGCACTGCCGGCCTTGCAGTCGGCGGCCGACTTCGTCCAGATCCACCACGTTCGGTTGAGCGATGTTCAACACGTCGACGCCGATCTCATGAAAATCCTCGGCGATGTCGATCAGGTCGCCACAACAATGGTACCAGACGTCGAGGCCCGCCTGGTGCGCCGATTCGAACTGTCGCCGGTAGCGCGGCTTGAACAACCGCCGCCACAGGTCCGGCGAGATCATCAGGCCGTTTTGGGTACCCCAATCGTCGGCAAAGTGGATTCCATGGAAGCCATGCCGTGCGGCCATCGCGATCAGTTGGCACTCGAAATCGAGGATCGAGTCCATCACCGCAGCAAATCGATCGGGCGCGATCAGAAAATCCTCCATGGCATTCTCGAAGCCGCGCAACAGCGTGTAGACCGTGAAGCCGCTCAGATCGAGACTGGCCAACCGATAGCGATCACCGCATTCGACGAAGAACACCGGCGCCGCTGCCATCCTGTCTTCTTCACGCAGCGTTGGCACTGCGATCTGGTCCGGTGACGGCAATTCCGGCCAATACGGCTCGACCGGATACCCCATCGTGCCGTCGTCGGACGATTCCAGTTGGTAACCCCATTCGTTGACCGACCAGTCCCAACTGTTGGCCGACGGATCGCCGTCGCCGGGTCGTCCCAGCGACAAGTGATACAACATCACGTCGCCTTCCGTTTGGTCGCAATTCCAGAACACCACTGGCACCCGCTCGGGGTGAGCGAACGCGATGGCACGATCAACGAGTGTCTTGCGGGAATCCATATCGAGTGGCTGCCGATGAAGTCACAGTGACGGCGGCTTCTTTCTCGCGGAAAGCTATGTACATCGCTTGCCGCGCATCATAGAATTGCCGGGAAGGAGGGCCATGTCAATGATTAGAAGTCTACATCGACGTTTTTTGTGTTGTGCCACACGTTCCGCTCAAATCGTAATCTTGCTCGCGGCCGCGCTAGCAGTTTCCAGCGGCAAGCCACAGAACATCCAGGCAGCAGAAGACCGGCCGACTGCCGAACCGAGCCAGACCACCACAGTCGTTTTCAAGGTTTTGGCCGATCAACGCCTCGGCGATCCTCTTCGCACGATCGCCGCAGAATACACTCGCCGCACGGGCAACAAGCTCGACTTGCGCCTTCTGCCGGCCGAGGATGTGAACCGGCTGGTCGAGACGAAACAGGCCGAATGCGACGTGGTGCTGTGCATGGCCAAGAAGGAAGAAAAGACGCCGGTCAGTTTGCTGCCCGAGGCGACGAAGGTTGCGTGGAAGCATCCGACGGGCGAGCCGGTCTGGGGGGCCGTGATCGGCGACCATGCCGAAGCGGCGGACATCGTGCGCTTCGTAGGCGGACCGACGGGCCATCGACTGTGGTCCGAATCGCCGGCCGGCTTCACGATTGTCTCCGGCAAGTCGCACGCCGAGGCATTCAAGTGGGTCGCGGACAACCGAGTCGCACACACTTACCCGATGACCGCGATGCGGATGCTGCGCGAGTGCGGTGGTCGCACGGAAGGAATCTGCATCGACATCGGCTGCGGTCCCGGCAATCTGGATGTCGAACTCGCCAAACGATCCAAGTTGACGATCATCGGTCTGGACATCGACGGCGACATGAAGCCGTTCTTCGAAGAGAAGATGCGTGACGCAGGCATTCAGGATCGAGTCCGGTTCGTGGAAGGCGACGCACAAGAGCTCCCGTTTCCGGACGACTACGCTGATATGATCGTCAGCCGTGGCACGTTGACCTTCATTCCGGACATCGCCAAATGCCTTCGCGAGGTGGACCGCGTGCTGAAACCCACGGGCTTCGCTTTTCTCGGCGGCCGCTATGTCTACACACCGCACTCGTACAAGATAACGAACGAGAAGCTGAAGCAGGTCGTGAAAGACTCGGGCGTAGCCGGCACGCAAGTCATCACCGATCGCGGCCAGTGGGTCAAGATCATCGGCCCGAAGGTCCCCGAGGCGGCTCGGCAGGTCCACAGAGGCCCGCATCTGCTGGCTGGCCGATTCATCGCCGACTATGCCGTTACCGAAGGCGATTGCCTGCTGCTCGGCCAAGGCGATGGCGCAAAGGAGCACGCCCTGCTGACTGGATTCAGGGAGTTGACGGACGTGAAGATCACGGCCCTGTACGCAAAGGAAGAAGAGGCCGCCAAGGCCCGCAAGCGCATCCGCGAGGCAAAGCAGGAAGACCGCATCACCTGCGCCGTCGGCAGTGTCTACGATTTGCCGTTCGAGGACAACTCATTCGACGTCGTCGCCGGTACGGGCCCCATCCTGCTCTGGGGCGGCGAACGCGAAAAAGGCATAAAGGAAATCTACCGCGTCTTGCGCACCGGCGGCGCCGCACTGGTCGGCGGCCGATTCCTGGGCATGCCCGAATGGCGCAAAGTCCCCAACGAGGCCCTCCGCGCCAGCGCCGCCAAGACCGGCATCCCCACGATCCAAGTCATCGACAACATGGGCCAATGGATCGAAATCCGCAAAGGAATAAAGGACCGAGGGTTCCGGGACTAGACAGCGTTGCGTGATTCTGGCACACGGGTTGTGGGCCGGTCTCCCGACCGGGCCCACTTCGTCCACAACGCACGGATCAACAGTTCTTTCTTCCCCAACGCATTTTCTCGCGAGCAGTCCGCACCCGTTCGGCTAGAAGAAAGCAGCCCGCGAATAACGCGAATCACCGCGAATATTCGAGTCATAATCTTGCTGGTCCACGGAGAACGCATTTTCTATTCGGAGGAGCGGCGAGCATCCCACATAAGTCTTGATCCATTCGCGCCAATTCGCGTCATTCGCGGGCAACTTCCTGATCGCGGTTTCGTATTCGGTGCCGACGATTGAGAATACGCAAATCGCCACAATTGCCCGAACAGCAAGCGCGGTAGTGCTGGAAGAACTCCTCCAGACGCACGAAGACTTCGTGGTCGGCACCGTGGCGGTGGATGTCCAGCCCGTCTTGGAGCTTCCGCATTTGCTTGATCATTTGGGCTATTGGACGATCCGTCACTATTCTGTGGGTCGGATTGGCAATCCGTCCTACGAACAGAATGAGAATTGACGAACCGCTTGATCGGCTCTACGATGGGATTAATCGGTAATCCGCGCGAGGCTGAGCCAGACGCGCGAGGGAGGTACCCTGGAAAGTCATGTTAGGTCGTGTGGGCCGAACATCGTTGAAGCTCTTGGTAGCCGTTGCCGTATTGGCGTGGACGACGGTGCCGCCTGCGATCGTCCATTCTCATAGCGACGGTAACAATCCAGCGCATCGCCACGAGGCTCGCACCCCCCATCACGACCATCAGCATAGCCACGATCCTCTCGACGCGGCTGATCATGCTCACGTGAAAACGGCCGCTTTGGACTGTGTGGAGTCGAAGACTCTCGCAGCTCATTGCCACTGGCAATTACTGGGATTCTGGCTTGCGCTCCCCATTTCGGGCGAGCAGGGCGACCGCGAAGATGAACGTGACATGGCCAAAGTGGCGATCGTCGATTTGGCCGATGACGACGGGTTGGCTTTATCGACCGGTAGCGAGCTGGCTCAGGCGGTTTGCCAGCCCAGCCCTACCGCGATCGCCGGATTCGTGCCGCTGGTTTCGTCGCCGCAAGATTCCCAAAGACAGACGTCATCCACTCCTCTGTGTGACAGTGCGCGCTTAGAGCGATCCGGCGTGCTGCTGGCATAGATTTCTCCGTTCCAACCGGTTCTCTCCGTTGATGCGGTCGGTTTCTTCTTCCGTATCTTCCCGTCTCGACGACTGCGACTCTGTTCCGTGCTGCGTGTGCCCGGTCTTGAGTTACGTCCTCATTGGATTTCTTTCTGAAGGAGCGTTTTCATGACGATTCGTATTCCCGTCCTTTTGGTTTTGACTTCGGCGCTTATCAGTTTCGCTTTATTGGCCGGTTGCGGTCAGAGCGACCCGGAACCATCAGTCGCCGATGACGGCACGCCCTCTGCGGAAACTGGCGGCGACGACTACAATCCGCACGACGTACCCATCACCGAGGAGCAGAAGCAGCAGCTTCGCGAACAGGTTGCTGACCTCCCCAAAGCGGTTGAAGTACTGCAGCAACTCCGCGATGCCATGGAACGGGAGACCAAGGATGGCATACCGGAGAACCCTTTCGAGGCGCACCAGGCGCTGGACAAGGCTGACCTTGTTCTCAGTTGGCTCCGGGAGATCGCGCGAGATTCCGGCGTTCCCAAAGAACACTGGGCGGAGGTAAACACGACGGCCAATGATCTGCGAAACCTATTCGAGAAAGTTCACCAAAACGTCGACAACAAGCAAGATCCCGACTTTGCCTCGGTGGCAGGTGAGATCGACGCGAAAATCGCTCGTCTGAGGGAAATCGGCCAAGCGGAACCGGCGGCCTCTGGTGAAGCCCAGCCGTAGCGGTTCGGCCACCATTAGAACGAGAAGAGGCACTTCTTACGAAGAATTCAGGAGAACGGTCATGGCATGGCGAAGTAATCTCGCGGCGGTCAGGCGATTCGCTGGTTCGGTCATCGTTGCCGGTGTGCTTCTGGCGTCTGCGGCTGTAGCTCAGGCGCACGAGAACCACGCACCGCTTCCCACCAAAGGCGTGACCATTGCCGGCGATACGATCATGCTGTCCGACAAGGCTCGTAAGGCGATCGGGTTGACGACAGCCAAGGTCGAGTTGGATGACATCCACCGCACCGTGACGGTCAACTCGCGCGTCGAACTGCCTTGGCACGCCCAAGCGATGATCACGTCGCTCGTGCCCGGCAAGATCGACCAGGTGCTGGTCCGACCGGGCGAGACGGTCGCGCACGGGCAGGAATTGGCCCGCGTGGTTAGCACGGAGTTGGCGTCGCTTCAGTTGGCGCTACTCCAGGCCCGGGCCGAAGTCGGCCTGGCCCGCAAGCTGCTCGACCAGAGGACAACCCTTGACCAGCAAGGCGTCATCGCCGGCAAGACGCTTCTGGAAGCCCAAGCGACGCTGGCCGAGAAGTCGGCGGCGCTGGAGATCGCCCGGCAGAAGCTGCTTGCGCTCGGGCTGGACGATGCGACGATTCGACAAGTGGAACAGGACGGCCAGACGTTCCCGCACGTTTCGATCATCAGTCCTCTGGGTGGAATTATCACGCACGCGGATGTTCGCATTGGCCAGGCGATCAACGCTACGGATCACCTTTATCACGTAGTAGACCCTTCGACGGTTTGGATCGTGGGCGACGTGCTGGAGTCCGACGTGCAATTCCTGGAGAAGGGACAACCCGTCGAGGCGAGCTTTGCGGCTCTGCCCGGCAAAAAGCTCCAGGGCCGGATCGACCACCTGCGGCAGAAAATGAATCGGCAGACGCGGACTCTGGGAGTCGTTATTGCCGTGGAGAATCCCGGCGGGCACCTACGGCCGGGGATGTTCGGGCGGGTCCGCATTTCGGTCCAGGTGAAGAAGGAGGCAATTGTCTGCCCAACCGACACCGTCGTCCGTAGCCGCACGGGTGCATACCTGCTGGTCCAGCGGATACCCGGCAAGTACGAAAATCGGTTGGTCAAGCTCGGTCTCACCGAAGGCGAAAACGTCGAGGTCTTGGACGGCGCGTTCCCCGGCGATCAGGTTGTCCTGGTTGGCAACGCCTTGCTCGCTGCGCTGCTGGGCAACGAGCACAAAGCGCGTGTCGGGGGCGACCCGGTGGAAGAACCGGAGCAAACCCACCAGGGCGTCATCTCCGTAGCCCTCGGCACGATTGAACTGCCGACCGACCAGCAGTCGCTGGCCACGCCGCAGATCGAAGGCCGCGTTCACCGGATTCTCGTCACGCCCGGCCAACAGGTTGCCGCCGGCGACGTGTTGGCGGAGGTGGATAGCCTCCAGTTGCGAAACATCCAACTGGATTTGCTGCAGACGCTTGCCCAGGCTCGGCTCGCTGAAAACTGGTTGGAACAAGTCAAAGCGCTCGGCGGCCAAGGCGTAGTGCCAAAGCGGGAGATGTGGGAACGGCAGAGCAAAGCCGAGACGCTGCGTTTGCAGGCCGAAACCGTGAAACGGCAATTGGCCTTTCTCGGCCTGGCGCCGGAGACGATCGAGAGGTTAGAGCGAGTCGATCTTACGCAACCCGATTCGGCAACAAACCTGGTCAAGACGGTACCCGTTCGAGCCGCGGCAAGCGGCCGGATCGTGAGCCTTAATCTGGTGCCGGGTCAAGTCGTTCACCCAGGCGAGGCTCTGTTCGAAATACACGATCTCTCGCGAGTCTGGGTCAAGGGTTATGTATACGAACGCGATGCGGCTCGCGTAGGGATAGGGCAGCCGGCTCGTGTCCAATTCGCGGCCTTCCCGGATCTGGAAGCAAGTGGCAACGTCGTGCGGATCTCGCCCTTGATGGACGAAAACGAGCGAGTCTTGCCTGTGTGGGTCGAGGTGGCTAATCCCGATCATCTGCTGAAGGACGGCATGATGGCCCGCGTCACTCTGCTGGCCAAGCCGACGGGAGACGACGTGTCGGCTGGAGTGGCCCGGCTTGCGCCCATTGAAACCGTGAAGTAAGACACATGTTAAATCACATTATCGCGTTCTGTTTGCGCAACCGCGTGTTCGTGTTGGCGGTGACCGTCGTGCTGGTCATCTACGGCTGGCGTCAAGCGATGCAACTGCCGATTGACGTCTTCCCCAACCTCAACCGGCCCACGGTCACGATCATGACCGAAGCGCACGGTCTGGCGCCCGAAGAGGTCGAAACGTTGGTCACCTTTCCCATCGAATCGGCCATGAACGGCGCCAGCGACGTACGGCGAGTCCGCTCGGCGTCCGGCATTGGGTTGTCGATCGTGTGGGTCGAGTTCGATTGGGGAACCGATATCTACGTCGATCGGCAAATCGTCTCCGAAAAGCTGCAGCTTGTCAGGGAGCGGCTTCCCGAGGAGGCCCATCCCGTGATGGCGCCGATTAGTTCGATCATGGGCGAGATCCTGCTGGTGGGCATGAAGTCCGGCGACGAAACATCGCCGATGGAACTGCGGACCATCGCCGACTGGGAGGTCCGACAGCGGCTGTTGGCCGTCAGCGGCGTTTCGCAGGTCAGCGTGATGGGCGGCGAGATGAAGCAGTATCAGGTGTTGACGTCGCCCGAACGACTCTCGCGCCACGACGTGACACTCGATCAGCTCATCGCCGCCGTCGAGAAGTCAAACATTGTCACCGGCGGCGGGTTCCTGTTGAGCAAGAGCCACGAATCGCTGATCCGCATCGTCGGCCGGGCCACCACGCTGGACGAAGTAGCCGACACAGTTGTAAGGGGCGGCGATCCGGTTCCCATTACCGTCCGCGAAGTGGCCGACGTGCGCTATAGCGGGCCGGTGCGCCGCGGCGATGCGAGCATCCAAGGCGAGCGGGCGATCATCCTTTCGGTACAGAAACAACCCGGCGCCGACACGTTGATTTTGACGGAACGCATCGAGGATACGCTGGCCCAGATCCAAGAACGGCTTCCCGAGGACGTCACGATCGTCACGGACATTTTCAAGCAGGCCGATTTTATCGACTCGGCGATCGACAATGTTCGCGAGGCGATTCGCGACGGCGTCGTCTGGGTGATCGTCGTCCTGTTCATCTTTCTGTGGAATCTCCGTACCAGTCTGATCACACTGACTGCGATTCCTCTGTCGATCATCATCACGGCGCTCGCCTTCAGCTACTTCGGGATCTCCATCAACACGATGACGCTTGGTGGTCTGGCTGTGGCAATCGGGGAACTGGTTGACGATTCCATTGTCGACATTGAAAACATCTTTCGCCGCCTAAAGGAAAACTACCACAAGCCGAACCCGGATAAGCCACTCAAGGTGATTTTCCTGGCCTCCTGTGAGATCCGCAACAGCATCGTGTATGCGACGCTGATCGTGGTGTTGGTCGTGTTTCCGCTGTTCTCGCTGGCGGGCCTTGAGGGCCGGATGTTCGCACCGCTCGGACTGGCCTACCTGACAACGCTGCTGGCGTCGCTCGTCGTGTCGCTTACGGTCACTCCCGTATTGGCTTCGTATTTGCTTCCCAAGGCGAACTTCCTAAAGCGAGCGGGCGACCCTCTGTTGCTCCGCTGGCTGAAATGGGCCGATACGTTTCTGTTGCGATTCACGCTGCGGCATAGCACGACCGTGCTGGTTGCCGTCGCACTGATCGTCTTGATCTCTGTGTCTTCGATCATTTGGATGGGCGGCGAGTTTCTGCCGCGATTCAATGAGGGTGCGCTGACGATCGCCGCCATGGCGCCACCGGGAGTCAGCATGGAAGAATCCAACCGGATTGCAGGACGCGTCGAGCAAATGCTCGGGAAGATCCCCGAGGTGAAGCACGTCTCGCGCCGCACGGGCCGGGCGGAACTGGACGAACACGCCGAGAATGTGAACTTCTCCGAAATCGACGTCGGCCTTATCCAGCCCGAACGCCCTAAAGCAGGCTTTCACTATGCGATCCTGCGGGCCATCCCGGGCCTGCACAAGTTCGGCGTGGACGTCGTCGGCCGTCCGCGGGACGAGGTCCTAGCCGAGATCCGCGACATCGTCGCCGAGGTGCCCGGCGTGAAAGTCAACCTTGGCCAACCGATCTCGCACCGGCTGGACCATATGATGTCCGGCATCCGATCGCAAATCGCCGTGAAGCTCTACGGCCGTGACATCGAGGAATTGCGGGATCGCGGCCAGGATATCGCCGAGATGATGACGAACGTGGAGGGCGTCGTTGATCTCCAGATCGAACCGCAGGTCGACATCCCGCAGATTCGCGTCACGATCCGCCGCTCGGAAGCCGCCCGCTACGGCTTGGCCCCGGCCGACGTGGCCAAGGCGCTGGAAACTGCCCTGCAAGGGCGCACGGTCTCGCAAGTGCTCGAGGGCCAGAAGGTCTTCGATCTGGTCGTGTGGTTCGACGAGGAGGCTCGCAATAACGTGGACACCATTCGTTCGACACTGCTCAGCACACCGGATGGCTCTCGCGTGGCCTTGGGGACCGTGGCCGACGTCGTGGCCACCCAGGGGCCCAACACGATCAACCGCGAAAACGTCCAGCGGCGCATCGTGATCCAATGCAACACGGCAGGACGGGACCTGGTGAGCGTCGTCCATGAGATCCAGCAGGGCGCCGTCGAGAAGATCGAGCCGATCCTCAAGGACGGCTACTTCATCGAATACGGCGGCCAGTTCGAGGCCCGCCGCGATGCCAACCGGCGGCTGCTCGTGCTTGGAAGCTTCGCGACCGGCGGCATCTTTCTGTTGCTCTACAAGTGCCTGGGTTCCTGGCGGGCTGCGCTGCAGGTAATGGTGAATATTCCCCTGGCTGCGATGGGATCGGTTATCGCCCTGTTGATCGTCAACCAACCCAGCCCCGAAGCAATGGCCGAAGCATCCTGGTGGGAGTGGCCTCAAGTCTGGATGAGCGCATCGGTTCTGTCCGTAGCACACTGGGTAGGTTTCATCACGCTGATCGGCATTGTCAGCCGCAACGGCATTATGATGATTTCGCACTACATCCACCTGATGAAGTACGAAGGGGAAGAATTCGGCCAGAAGATGATCGTCCGTGGCAGCCTGGAACGGCTGTCGCCTGTCTTGATGACGGCCCTGACGACCATCATCGGACTTGTGCCCTTGGCACTGGGTGCCGGCCAAACCGGCAAAGAGATTCTCCATCCGCTGGCCATCGTCGTCATCGGTGGCCTTCTAAGCTCGAC
>JACKQG010003730.1_pt1 | contig 18350 bp, 18 predicted proteins | sample 8237621 | NCBI WGS metagenome assembly JACKQG01 (sample SAMN15677084, study PRJNA649215) | marine metagenome | biome: marine; feature: Black Sea; material: saline water; isolation source: suspended particulate matter (SPM) from the Black Sea western gyre | collected 2013-06-09/2013-06-10 | depth... | reverse complement strand
TGCTGGTGGCGGTCAGGACTATGTGATCGAAGGCGATCCCCATGTCGTTGAGGCACCAGTTGGGGGACACGACCGGGTCGACGAGCCCCACGATCATCGCGGGGGCTTCCGCCGCCCACTTCGATCTCCCGGCAAGTTTCTCGATGGTCTCCTTGTCCTCTACGACCACGAAATGCCACGGCTGACGGTGAGCGGCGGAGGGGGCGACCCTCGCCGCCTCAAGTATCTTCATCATAGATTCCCGAGGCACCGGCGTTCCCTTGTACTTGCGGATGCTCCGCCGTGTCTCGATTACATCGTCGAACTCCAATCAAATCACCTATAGAATACAAGCAACCTTCACGGTTTCATAATATTAAATTAACTGAATGCTCGGAGAGATGTTTTCACGGCCAGTGCCACGGGGCTTCCGGCTCCAGACGGAGTGGCCCACTCTTCTCCTTACCGTACCTGACCTCAGGTTTCGAGAGGTGCCTCTGAGCCCTCGGGGGCGGCATGAACAGCCCAGTTCCTATCTGGCGCACCAGCTCCTCCGTCGCCTTCTCCATCTTGGGGCCCCTTAAGCCGCATCTCCTACACCTGAATCCCTTCCCCCGCCCCATGGACTCCATGCTTCCACCGCACTCGGGGCACTTCGGGTTCACCTTGCGGAGGTCCCGTGCGAGCCCCAGCACCTCAAGCTTCTCCAAGTTGAACGTCGGTCTTTCAGAGGATGCTTCCCCTCTGACCCCCCCGTACGCGCGAACACGGTCCCCGGGGATCAGCCTCCGAACGATTTCCCTGAAAGGGCCTGTGGGCTCGTATGCGGCGCAGTCAACTCTTCCCGTCTCGTCCGTGAGGCCGACGAACACATGCCCCCCCTGGATGGTCCTCGGGGGACTTGATACGAGACCCTCAAGAATAGCGGGACTGAATGGTCTCAAGGATGAAGCTGTGACATGAGAGCCGAGGTGGGCGTCCGTGCCCTGATTCGTCCTGAAGACCACCCATCGCTCCAAAGGCTCAGAATCCACCATGAGCCCCGCCTCTCTCACCGCTGATGGGTCCTCGCCGCGGATCCCATAGAGAACGGGGTCCGGCCCGTTGGGCGCGATGAGGACCCGCCCCGTCTCGGGGTCCACGTTGTTGAACGTGGAGCCGCCGGTCGCCTCGTCCATGCGTACCACGGAGTCAAGGTCGACCCGCCTGGGGGTTCCCCAGTTCCCGGGCAACCTGTAGGATAGGAACTCGTATGTGTGATCGCCTCTCTGGAGCCCTCCCACTGCGGCCAGTCCCCCGATGATCCCCCTCATATTCTTGAAGCCTATCGCCGAAGCCTCGTGCTCATCGGCAAGCTTTAGCGCATCGTCGAGGGATACAACGGTTTTCACGACTCTTTCGGAGAACTCGATGAGGCCTGTCGGAACCACCCCCTCCAGGAAGACGACACCAGGATTAGTGTTGTCGCAATCGAAATCTGCGTAGGATTCCACGAGGTTCAGGACACTCCTTAGTGCGTCCTCCTCGCGGGATTTGTCGATCTCGACCCGGAGGCACACGGCCCCGTTTCCCCTCGTCTTCCACGGGACGTTGGGATTCAGCCTCAGGAGGTTTGGGTAATCGACGAACCGGGCACCAAGGCCGCTGAGCGCATCGACGAGTCGTGCGGCGATGTAAGTTGTGCAACCTCCGCTGGGGGAGTCTGTGTCATCGAACCCGATGTGGAGGAGCACGGCGTGGAACCCTCTCGAATTGGTGAAACCCCTCCATTAAAAAGGGTGACTGAACCCCGGAAGCCGCTGTTTTCATGCGGATGATCCTGGGGGGTCTATTCTCCGATGAATATCAGTCAATAGAAAAATTCCGAAAAGAATATATCATGGCTGAACCTAAAATCTAGCCCATGCTCCCCGAAATCGACACCATCGCCCACAGGCGCCGGGCTCTGGGGCTCACCCAGACCCAGCTCGGCGAGAAGGCCGGAGTGAGCCAGTCCTACATCGCTAAGCTCGAGGCGAGGAAGATCGAGCCCTCCTACTCCAAGGTGAGGGCGATCCTGGAGGTCCTCGACGGCCTCGAGAGGGGGAAGGAGACGAAGGCGGAGGAGATCATGTCCACGGAGATCGTGAGCCTCCAGAGGGACGACCTCATCCGGAGGGCCGTGGACATCATGTGGGAAACGGGGTTCTCCCAGCTCCCGGTGATGGACGGCGAGAGGCCCGTGGGGAGCATCACCGAGAGGACCATCATCGACACGATGAGGAACGGGGGCGCTGAGGACCCAATGGGGGAGCAGCCCATCTCGACGATCATGGACGATCCCTTTCCCCAGGTCGGGGAGGAGGCCCCGGTTTCCATCATCGCCGGGCTCCTGAGGATCTACCCGGCGATCCTCGTTCAGAGGCGGGAGAAGGTCACAGGGATCATCACCAAGGCGGACCTATTGAAAACACTGTGAATGCGTCAACAACTCTGCACACGCATTCAGATAATCGGTCTTGCCGAATACGGATTGATGCTGAGACCAAGGTATCCGGCTTGAGGAGACTTTATCATACAACCCCTAGTCATCATGATTGCGGTGGGGTAGATGCAAATAAATGAAGGATTTCGATTAACAGAGGTTAATCCTCAAAAAACAGAAGGGGAAAACATGCATAGCAACCTCGCAATAAGGACTGAGGGATTGAGCAAGACGTACAACGGGACTACGGCCCTCAAGTCCCTGGACCTTAAAGTCCACGAGCACTCGATATTCGGCTTCCTGGGACCCAACGGCGCGGGGAAGACCACCACCATCAAGCTCCTCCTAGGCCTCATAAAGCCCACAGCGGGAGGGGGAACAGTCTTCGGCCACGATATCACAGGAGACTCCGTTGAGATCCGTCGGAAGGTCGGATATCTGGCCCAGGTCCCGAGCTACTACATGCACATGACCGCAAGGGAGACCCTCCGATTCAAGACCCGCTTCTACTACTCCGGACCCCGGAACCGGATCGAGGAGAGGGTACAGGAAACCCTGGAGATGGTGGAGCTCGCCGACAAGGCGGACCGCCCCATCAAGGGATTCTCCGGTGGAGAGAGGCAAAGGCTGGGGATCGCTCAGGCCCAGGTCCATCACCCGGACCTTCTGATCCTGGACGAGCCCGCGGCGAACCTCGACCCTATGGGGAGGCGGGATGTCCTCAAAATCATGGAGAGGCTCAGGAAGCACGCCACGGTGTTCTACTCGACCCACATCCTGGACGACGTTCAGAGGGTGAGCGACACCGTCGCGATCCTCAACCACGGCGAGCTCGTGGCCCAAGCCTCCATCGAAGAGCTCCTCACAGGCTCGGGGGGTACGGTCTACAGTATCACATTCAAGGGGAGCCACGAGGAGGCTCAGAGCAGGATCTCAGCACATGAATGGGTCTCAGGGGTCACAGTGGTCCCCGGGGACCTTCGGACAACCCTCCATGTGGCTGTGACCGACGAGGATGCCGCCGAGGACGAGCTCATGAGGCTCGCCGTCTGCGATGGGAAAGCGACGGTCACCGAATTCGGGCGGAAGAGATACGAGCTGGAGGACGTCTTCGTGGAGATCGTGGAGGGAAGCAACAATGGCGAGTGACGGCGAACTCCAGGTGGTCCGGGAGTCGGGCTGGCTCAGTGGCCTCCCTAACATGCTTCGCAAGGAGAATGGCAAATGGTGGAACACACGGCAGTGGCTCGTTCAGAGCGTGATCTGGATACTGCTGGTGAACGGCCTCCACGGTATGGTGCTCCAACTCAGCAACCAGGGTCCCGCCTCAATGGAATTCCTATTCGAGAGCGTGACCATATTCTACGCCCTATTGGGGGGGATGACACCCTTTGGGGCGATGATCCTCACTCAGGGCGCCATCGTCGAGGAGAAGAAGTCAGGGACCGCTGAATGGGTGCTCTCGGCGCCCCTTTCGAGGGAGGCATTCGTGCTCTCGAAGCTGGTAATAAACTCGCTCTGGATATTCGGGACGCTTGTTCTGCTCCAGGGAGCCGTCTACGAACTTGTGCTGATGGCCTACGGGATGGAGATAGTTCCCGTCCTCGACCTGGTGAAGGGCCTCGCCCTCCACGGATTCCACCTGTTGTTCTGGATCACCCTCTCGCTGATGCTGGGCACCTTTTTCAAGGCGAGGGGGGCCGTCATTGGGATACCCGTGCTCCTGTTGGCCTTCCAGGACCTGATCGCCGACTTTGGGAGGCGTTACCTCCCCGGGATCGAGTTCTGGCTCCCGAAGAGGATAGAGGAGATTGCCACCCAGGTGACCCTCAGGGGGCCCATCTCCTCTACGGTTCCTCTGTTCACCATCGGCCTCCAGATCGCAGTGTTCACTGTGATCGCGTTCTGGAGATTCAAGCGAGAAGAGTTCTGAGAACATTGAACTCCATAACATCGGACAACTGATCCCGCTACCCGGCAACAGCGTCTTTCATCAGGTTTTAAAACATAGAAAAAACAGCTAGTTGAATCGTCAAGAGATAAAAACGGTGAGTTTGGCCAGTCTAGAGACTAGACGACGATCATCGTCAGAGTCGAGCGGACCTTGTCCAGGCGCCGGATCTTCCAGCTGATTGTGTCCTTGAGGTTCTGCATCGTCTCGGTCCCTATCCTGGCGATGATGTCGTAGACGCCGTAGACCATGTGGGCCTCCTTGACCTCGGGGATCGCCCTGAGATCCTTGAGCACCTCGCTCTCAGAGCCGATCTCGGCGTTGATGAGAACAAAAGCAGTCGCCATTAAGTTACCTCGAACAGTTTAATCTGACGGGGATACTTAACGTTTGCTAGCAGCGAAGTGTAGCGAAGATTTCCGTCTTTTTCCGGGTAAAAACGCCGTTATCGTCCCTTTTTCAATGGAATTGTTTCGAACACCGCGGTGATACCGGCTGTCAGGGCCCTGCGCGACTCTTAAGAACCTACGTGACTTTGTGAGAGGCGAGAAAGGCAATGCTCCTAGACGAAACACTTACCGCCCGAGAGATGAGGGCCGTGGAGATGAACTCAGAATACCTCGGGGTCTCCAAGCTCCAGCTCATGGAGAACGCAGGGAGGGCGGTCGCCGCCGCGGTCATGGAGCGTTTCGGGAGGAAATCTAGCGTCGTCATCGTCTGTGGCCCCGGAGGGAACGGTGGCGACGGGTTCGTTGCTGCACGGCACCTCGCTGGCGCGGGATACACACCCAGGGTCATCCTCCTCGGCCAACCCAAAAACATTGGCTCCCAGGAGACTAGAGTAAACTGGCAGGCGCTCAAGGGGATGAGCGAAACGATCCTCATAACCCAGGTCAGAGACTCCGCCGAGATTGAGCCCCTCAACGGCGACGTCGTGATCGACGCACTAATTGGGACCGGAGTCGTCGGAGCACTGACACCACCTTACAGGGAAATGGTTGACGCCATCAAGGCATCCAACGGTTATATGATCGCCGTGGACATCCCCACGGGTATCAACGCAGACACGGGAGAAGCTGCAGGCAATGCAGTCAAAGCGGACCTGACCATCACGTTCCATAAGGAGAAAAAGGGACTCAGGAGCGCCCAGAACCACACGGGAGAACTCGAGACAGCCCCCATAGGAATCCCCCCAGAGGCCGAACGATATGCGGGGCCAGGAGATGTCTTCATCGCTTCGAAAAAACGTTCTCCTAGCGCCCACAAAGGGGACCATGGCAGCCTCCTCGTGATCGGAGGGAGCGAGACCTACTCCGGAGCCCCAGCACTAGCCGCAATGGCTGCGTACGCGACCGGAGTCGACATCGTCTACGTCGCAGCCCCCGAGTCCGTTGCGTCTGTAATAGCCGGCTTCTCCCCGAGCCTCATCACAGTTAAGCTGAAGGGATCGAGACTCAACTCTAGAAACGCCGAGAAACTGAGTGCGCTTTACGGGAAAATCGACGCAGCGGTCATCGGCCCGGGCCTGGGGCTCCACCCAGAAACCCGGGAAGCTGTGATTGAGATAGTCGAGGAGTTCGAGAGACAGAAAACGCCCGTCCTTATCGATGCAGACGCTTTGAAGAGCTACCCAGCTAGGAGGGAGATCGCGACCGGCGCTGTCTTCACCCCCCACTCAAGGGAATTCGAGATCTTGACCGGGAAGCCCCCATCAGGGACACTCAAGGAGAGGGGAGAGACGGTCAGGAAGGAAGCGGCAAGGTTGGGAGCCACGATACTCCTCAAAGGGAACATCGACATCGTGAGCGATGGATCACGCACGCGGTTCAATCGGACGGGCAACCCCGGTATGACCGTCGGGGGGACAGGCGATGTCCTCTCAGGGATCACGGGTGCATTCCTAGCCCAGGGAATAATGCCTTTTCAATCAGCGGTAGCCGCTGCGTTCATCAATGGAGTGGCGGGGGGCATGGTCGTCAGTGAAAAAGGTTACCACATGGAGCCCGGAGACCTGATAGAGAAAGTTCCCTATGTCATCGAGGACGCCCTCAAGGGGCGTCTCAGAGCCTCCTAATGATCTAGGAATGTTTGTGTGCGCGTGTTCTTATTTGAAATCTAAAACGTTTCTTTGGATACAGCGGAACGGAACATCCACTCGTATGACTTTGTAACGGTGATACCGTGTATCGATAAACATCGAAGATGGCAGAATCCATTTTACTTTCAGTAGGCGATCCTTGGAGCCGCCTCTAATTCCAGAAGGGCCCTCGCCTTGTTGAAGTAGCTGAGGACGTTCTCACCTTTCTGGGTGAGATCGTAGCAGACACTCGTCCTCTTGTCTTTCGGATCCACGGGCTCGATCTCCATCACAAGATCCTGGTGGATTAGTGATCCCAAGACCCTCTGCAGGGGCTTCCAGGATAGATTTGCGCCGTACATGATCCTAGTCGGCTTCTTTACCCCATTACGGATAGTGTACAGAACGTCCAAGTGGACTTCGAGCCTCGACCGCCTCTGCTTCAAGGGGCGCCCCCCAAGTCTGATTCCTTCATCCAGTTTTTTCTCCTGTGTTCCGCCTCTATAGCGAGCATTCAAGATTTGTGGGATCTCGAGAGGTGTGTTATTTTACACTAAACCTGAAATTTAAGTATTTCTAGTAAGTAAATCAAATTCGTATTAGAGAGCTGCCTAACATCCTTCGAAATCAATTTAATTTGCACCTACCGAAGTTTGTTCCGGATTCAGCTGTTCGAACGCGTATATTGAGAATACTTCATTTGCCTCATCTCGGAATGGCGGAGCCCTCGAGAAGCCAAGCTTCGTACCCCTGAAACAACCCTGCCAGCACAAACCTGCCCCATTCTCGAGGGGTGCGATATCATTTATTTACAATTGTGGATTTCAAATACATGATCTCATCCGAGAGCTGGGGCGTGAGTTCATAACGATGCAGCCTGCACTAGGCTTATAGGACCCATCCGGAATGATCTCCAGCATGAAAGCCCTGGGGATCGATCACATCCACTTCACCGTGACAGACCTTGAGAAAACCATCGAGTTCTATCTTGCTCTGGGGCTCATTGTCGCTGAGAGAATGGACCACGGAGGAGAGTCGGCCCAGATGGTGAGCGAGGACGGGGAACTAGTAGTGGACCTTCGCCAAGCCAAGAACATCGACAACCCAGGGTACAACCACTACGCCATCAAGGTCGAGGATATCGAGGGCATCTGTAGCGAACTTAGGGACAGGGGATTAACGGTGGATGGGCCCATCTATGTAGAGGCAACCAAGAGGAAGCTCGCCACAATCCGGGATCCCAACGGAGTTCTCGTTCAACTGGTGGAAATCAACGACTGACAGATTGACTATCGAGAAATAAAACGGGGGTCTAAGGTGTCAATTAGTCCTCGCAGTACAAAGAACAAGGACCAAGTGTAAACCTATTTTAACCACACCCATCAAGAATGCTCTCCTTTTCTCTGATTTTATACCTCCATTGAGTGCAAGGAGCCGAAAAAAAGCTTGTTTAGAACTCCCATCATAGACCTATAGAGAGGGTGAAGCCTGCAAAGACGATAAACACATATAAAGAAGCCTTTGCATAAGGAGGGTGATTTCGAAGGGGTTTTATGAAGTCTGCCGAACTGCCTGAGATAACCATTGCCGAAGCTCCTTCATAGAGTGAATTTAGAGTAGTGAAACGAGGGTTCCCAGACGGGGTCCCAAAACTAGCAGAGGAAGGGAGTAGCGGCTTGATCAAAAGTGAGAAAATCACAGGTTGCCCGGAGTGCGGCAACAACGATCTGATCCGGGACTACGAGGCGGGGGAGCTCGTCTGCGAGGGTTGTGGCATGGTCATCTCATCCGAACTCTTCGACCACGGCCCGGAGTGGAGAGCCTTCAACCTCGAGCAACGGGAGAAAAGGACCAGGGTGGGCGCACCCCTAACATGGACGATCCACGACAAGGGCCTCTCCACGATCATCGACTGGACAGGAAGGGACATCTACGGCCGGGGCCTCAGGCCCGAGCAAAGGGCTCAGGCGTACCGCCTCAGGAAGTGGAACCGCCGGTCCAAGGTGTCAGGGGCCAGCGAAAGGAACCTCGCGTACGCCCTCTCGGAGCTAACCAAGATAGCGTACAAGCTCAATCTCCCCAAGAATGTCCTCGAGACAGCCTCTGTGATCTACCGCCAGGTCGTCAGGAAACGGCTCATTCGAGGCCGTTCTATCCAAGGAGTGGCTGCCGCTTCGATCTACATGGCGTGTCGTCAATGCAATGTCATCCGCACCCTTGAAGAGGTGGGACTAGCTGCAAACATTTCGAAGAAAGAGAGCGGCCGAAACTACAGATTTCTCCTCCGAAAGCTCGAGACCCGGGTTCCTCCGGTAGAGGCGAAGAGCTACGTCTCCAAATTCGTGAACCAACTTACGCTCTCGGGGAACGTCGAGAACCTCGCAATGCAGATCTTGGAACAGGCTATGGAGATGAGGCTCACAAGTGGGAGAGGGCCGGCGGGGATCGCAGCCGCCGCAACCTATATCGCTAGTCTCCTCACAGACGAGCGCCGCACCCAGGGCGAGATCGCCAGGGGCGCCCAGGTCACCGAGGTTACCATCAGGAACAGGTACAAGGAGCTCACGCAAAAGCTCGCAATAGAGATGGACCTCTAAGAAGAAGTCTAAAAAAGGGGCTTAATCGAACCTCTTGGGATCGAAGGGCTCAAGCATCCGCTCTGTTTTCTTCTTGATTATAGTTTCGGAAAGGAGCTTCCCGACTATGGGGACCATGGTGATCCCGTAATCGTGGAATCCACAGCAGACGTAGAGGCACTCCTCGAGCTGCCCGATGGCGGGTTTTTCATCGGGGGTTAGATCGCAGATCCCCGTCCACTGCCTTATGACGTTGAGGTTCCGGAGGACCGGGACCACTGGGACCAACGCGTCGGCCAAGTTGTTCAGGAACTGGGTGGTGTTCTCGCTCAGATCGTGCCCGGGCTCCATCCAATCGATGGTTCCCATTATCTCCCCCCTCATGGTCTGGGTGACCTGCAAGTGGGTGGAGAGGCGCTCGATTGTAGGGCCGAAGAAAGGTCTCACCGCCTCTGAGATGAGGACCTCCTTCCTCATGGGGGTCATGGGAATCTTGTATCCCAGTGGCTCCGTGAGGCCCGAGCTGTCGATGGCACTGGCCACGATAACGTTTTCGGCTTCATAATCCCCGCTCTGAGCCTTCACAAGGAAACCGTCTGAGGTCTTTTTGATTTCCTTCACTTTGTTCTCTTTTTCGACCTTCCCCCCCATCCTCTTGAGGTTCTCCAAGTAAGCCCATACGAGGCCAAATGGGTGGGCGTTCGCCTCGTCAGGCGAGTAGAAGCCAGCTAGAATGCTTTCAGAGTCTATGTAAGGCCACTTTGCCTGGACTTCCTCCGGGGTCATCTCGATGTCTTTCAGGCCCAGCTTGACGAAGTGTTCATGATCTTCCCGAAGTTCCCGAAGATCTTGCTCGTTTTTTGCCACGATCAGGCAGCCACTCTTCTTATGGAAGGTGTTTATGCCCATCACGCTTGATAGGCTCCCGTGAAGACGGAGGCCTTCCCGAGCCAGTTTGACGAGGTCCTCGTTACCGTTTCCCATGGCGTAGGGGTTGCGTTCCTTGAGGACGCCGAGGCCTCTACCGGTGGACCCCGCGTTGAGGTAGGCGCCCTCTAGGACATGGGCTTCTCTACCCTTCTTCATTAAGCCATAGGCTATGGAGAGACCCATGGCGCCACCACCCACGACGAGGTTTTCAATTTTATCGGTCACTTTTGGTCCCCCAGGATCCTGATTGACCTGACTTCGTACGAAAGAGCAGGATCGTCCATCTCAACTGTGACCACCCATCTAGGGTAGGCGTCTCCTCTGGCCTGGTAAGTGGGTTTCACGATGACTCCCTCTCCAACGACTGCGCCGGAGCGATCCTGCAGCTCCACGCGGTCCCCGTCTTTTGGAGCGGGAAGCAGTTCATAGGGCAGTGTGACGTATCCTTTTCCATCCTTGATCTGCTGCAGGAATACGGAGAGCCCCGGGCAGACGGCAACGCAGGCGGTACAACCCGTACATTTCTCCCAGTCCACTATCGGGGGTGCGCTTAGAGAATCCTTGGTGATGGCGTCGACGCGGCAGATGTATGCGCATGGATTACATGGGATCTCTTCGGTACACTCTATCATGGCGATTCTTTTTGAGGCCACGATCTCCTCGGGGGGCAGGACGTTCAGTTCTTCCAGCTCTTCCCTGGTGTTGTATCCTCTCTGGACCGCCTTCAGCTCTTCGTCAGCCATCTAGGTCAACACCTCCATGATATCATCAACTGTGATCTCATTCATGGCCGTTTTTAGACCTGCGCTGAAGGGAGAGCTCCGGTCCTCCTCCAGTGCGTGCTCGTACTCTGTGATCTTCTCGGATATCTCCTCGCTTCTGATGTCCAATGCTTCGGTCACGTGGAGCCCGGCGAGACCTCCCTCGAGGACGGCGGTTGTGGCTTCCTCGATGCTCCCGCAGTCCCCTGCGATGTAGGCGTTCTCTGCGAAGCGGTATGTCTTGTCTCTGATGGGGACGAACCCTCCGAGGACCCCGGACCTCACCATCTTGGGATTGAAGAGCTGCACCAGGTCATAGGCGGGGTTGAGGCCCACACCTATGCAGATGAAGTCGCAATCCACTTTGAATTGGGATCCGGGGACATGGCTATAATCGGTATTGAGCTTGGTCATGATGGCGCCCTTCACCTCCTTCCTCCCCAAGGCCTTCACGATGGTGTGCCGTGTAACGACGGGCACCCCGTGCCTCTGGATCTTTGCAGCGTGAACGAAGTAGCCTCTGACCCGCCTGAAGCTGGGGGCGTATACTCCGGCTACCTCGATGCCCGCCTGGATCAGGTGATAAGCCACCATCAGGGCGACGTTCCCAGTCCCGAGGAGTATACCCCGATTCCCGGGTTTTATCCCAAAGACATTGAGGAGGGTCTGCACCCCCCCGGCGCCATAGACGCCGGGGAGATCGTTGTTTTCAAAGACTAGGGTCTTCTCGTATGCGCCCGTCGCGACGAGATATTTCTTGGCGTTGACTTTGAGGGTCGTGTTGTTGGGACCTTTTAGCAGCATGATGTCCTCTTTGGGGTAGTATCCAACGGCGCTGGTTTCGGTAATGACTCTCACGTTGGGCAGCTGATCCAGCTGGGAGATCATCTCTTCCCCGAGCTTGAATCCCCGCTTCCCCGCAGCATACTTTATGTCGCTGAAAAATGTATGAGTCTGCTTGACGAGTTGCCCCCCGAGTCGGTCTTTATCATCCACGATGACGACGCTGATTCCTCTCTGTCCCGCCTCGATCGCTGCCTGCATCCCCGCCGGACCGCCACCCACAATAAGGAACTCGGTTGAGATCTCTCCCTGAGCTCCTTGGTTTTGCGGTGGAGGGTCTAAGACCTTTTTAGGGAAGGCACCCAGCCCCGTGAGCTGCCGCATCACCATCATCGCGGGCTTGTAGATTATCCCCGGCCGGGTCATCAATCGCATATAGACTTGGGGGGGCAGCTTCATGAGGTTGAGGATGGGGGAGAGATACTCCGCCAAGTATTTCTGGCGCTTGATCCGCATCCCAGCCTTAACCATCACGATGCAGGTCCGGACGTTGGGGACACCATCCACCTCCATCATGCAGGTGGAGCATCGCCCGATGGCGCAGAAAAAGCCCCTGGGCCTTCTGTATTTGATGCTCTTGCTGAACTCCCTGAGACCGTTAGCGTAAAGGGCTGCGGCGACCGTCTCACTCTCGAAGGCTTTCATCGGCTCCCCATCGAGGTAGATAGTCACCTCCTCGCCCCTGTCGAACTCGAGGATGGGATGTTCGTAAATTCTCCAATCGACCATTCTTTTCACTGTGTCATTTCTTTTTCGCGGTGGACTTCACCAGGCTCCCGAGTGTGATAGGATCAATGGGAGACCTTATCCTAGTAGTCTGCGTGACAGGCTTTCCCGTTTTCCGCTCCAGTATTCCTCTGGCGAGGTCCATGCAGGTCTTTCCCTGGCATTGACCGGTAGTGATACCGGTGATTCTCTTCAGAGACTCAAAGTCGTCATACCCTGAGTCAATGGCGTCTTCTATGTCCGACTCTGTAACGTCGTGACAGCGACATACTATTTTCTTCATGAGCCACACTTTTTAAAAAAGGGATTAGGCCAAATGGCCTTGAGCTACCATTGCATCTGCGACTTTGAGGAAGCCTGCGATGTTCGCGCCCAGCACATAGTTCCCCGGCTGACCGAAGAGCTTGGCCGTCTCGTACGCAGCGGAGTGGATGTTCACCATGATCTGGTGGAGCTTCTGATCGACCTCTTCTGCGCTCCAGAAGTACCGCTGGCTGTTCTGCGCCATCTCCAAGCCCGAGGTTGAGACACCACCTGCGTTGGATGCCTTCCCCGGTGAGAAGAGAATCTTGTTCTCCAAGAAGATGTTGATGCCCTCTAGGGTCGTAGGCATATTGGCACCCTCGCCGACGGCTAGGACACCATTGTCAACCAGAGTCTGAGCTTCTTCACCGTTCAGCTCGTTCTGTGTGGCGCAGGGCAGTGCGACGTCACACTTGTAGACCCAGGGCTTGCCACCCTTGGTGTATTCGACATTGTACTGTTCAGCGAACTCTTTGATGCGCCCCCTGCGGACGTTCTTGAGCTCCATGATCCAGTCCCAATTCTCCTTGGTTATACCGTCCGGGACATAGATGCATCCGTTGGAGTCGCTCATAGTGATCACCTTCGCCCCCAACTGGAGGCACTTTTCGACGGCATACTGGGATACGTTGCCCGAGCCCGAGACAGTGACTACCTTGCCTATCAACTCCTCGCCCTTGGTCTTGAGCATCTCCTCAACGAAGTAGACATCGCCGTAACCCGTGGCCTGAGGCCTGATGAGCGAACCACCGTAGCTGGGACCTTTCCCGGTCAGGACACAAGTCCCGTGAACGTTTGTAATCTTCCTGAAAGCCCCGTACATGTACCCAATTTCACGTGCGCCAACGCCGATATCGCCGGCGGGGACATCGATGAATTGGCCAATATGGCGATACATCTCCATCATGAAGCTAGTGCAGAAATTTTCGACCTCGGAGTCAATCTTACCTTTCGGATCGAAGTCTGAACCGCCCTTCCCTCCTCCCATGGGGAGTCCGGTCAGGCTGTTCTTGAAGGTCTGCTCGAAACCCAAGAACTTTAGGAGACCTAACACGACGGTGGGATGGAACCTGAAACCCCCCTTGTAGGGACCTATCGCGGAGTTATACTGGATTCTGAAGCCCCGGTTGAGTTGAATCTCGCCGTTTCTGTCTTTCCAGGGGACACGAAACTGGACGATTCTCTCGGGCTCGACTATTCTCTCTAGAATCTTGTGCTCCTTGTATACTGGGAATTTCGTGACTGCGGGTGCAATGTTCTCGAGAACCTCGAAGACGGCCTGATGAAAGACCTTCTGATCGGGGTCTTTCTCGACGACGCTGTTGTAAACACGCTCTACATAGCTATCCACATTACTTCACCTTGTAGATCGGTTAGGAGTCCTTTGATCATTAATATATGTTTTTTCCGATTTGGTAACATCGAATATATACTATATTTAGTAGTCACAAAACAATAACGCCTATTATCTTAAAGAAAATAGATTATGTCCGGATAAAAACACATTTTCTTAGACATAGTGAGTTAAATCATTCAATGCCAAAGGTTACTCTTCTCTAGGTGTGCATCCCCGGTCGAGAGGGGGGACGTTGGACACTCTTTCCGGAGAAACTCAAAAACATCTTGGCTCTAACTGAAACCCTCATGGATAGACGGAGATTGGCATTTCCTGATTGTGAATGCTGAGTTTCAGATTCGTTCTGATTTTCCGCAAAGATATTCAATAATTTTCTCGATGTCTCCGGCGAGTTCGAATTGAATTGGGCCCGTAGGGGAAGTTCCCGAAAGATGAAATGAGGCGCGACCCGCGAAAGCCGCCTGCTTGTTCAGACCAAATGATAGACGCTCATTGACCGCCGCTCCGGTCAACAGGGAGAAGGCCGCGTCTCTTATCCTCATCCTGGAGAGGAGGTCTCTGAGGGGGAGGAGGTCCTCCATCTTCTCGAGCCTCCCCTCAAGAACCGTGATATGTCCCCGATCCGATTCGCGGAGTTCAATCTCCCCCATCACCGCCTGGACGGCTTTCACAACCTTTTCGATGCTCTCGGTGGGATGCACCTCAACCCTGACTACCCCTTCCATCACGCTAAAACCAGCCTATAAGGGTCAGAAGATTCACGAACTCGTCCTCAAAGTCCTCTAGACTCCCCTCGTTAAGGACGATGTAATCGGCCAGAGCGATAGCGTTGCTGAGGCTGAAGCTGAGCTCCCGGTCATCCCTGGCCTTGAAGGTGGCCAATTCACTGGGGTCGTCGCTTCTCCCCCTCGCGGTGAGGCGGGCGTATCGGGTCTTCTGAGAGGCGAAAACGGCCACCGAGGCGACTTCGAACCTATCACCGAACACCTCGACTTCTCTGATGCTCCTGATCCCATCCACGAGAACTATATCATCGGGCATCTTGTCGATCTTCTCGACGCACAGTTTGGCCACGGCATCGTCTCCTCCCTCTTCCCTGATCCCTGTGGCGAGGCGTCCCAGGTTCTCTGGGGTAGGAGGAAGACCCTTTTCCCGGGCGAGGCCCCGGATGACGTCCCCCATGGTCACAACGGCGACCCCTCGAACCCTGAATTTATTGGCGAGAGTCGTCTTCCCCGATCCCGACATGCCAGTGATTAAAATCAGCTTCTTAGCCATCGTTCATCTAATCCTTTCAAGGCCTGTTCTCCGGGTCTTGATGTAGACATTCCTGAGCCCTGCCTCGGACGCGACCCCGGCCAGTTCTATCAGCTTTTCCTTGGTTGGAGGCGTCTTGGATTTCAAGTCTGGGCAGAGGACTTCGCCCATGTTGTCGAACTGCTGGAGGACATACAAATCACACAGGTCTGTAATGTCTTCTGCGATAGCCTTTATGAACCCGGGTTCGTCTGAGAGCCCCGGGGCTACGGTGGTCCTCGCTTCCACCTCGACCCCCCGTTCCCTGCAGATCTCCATTGTCCTTTTCACCATGGCGGGGATATTCCCCCCCTCCGCTCCTTGGAACGGCGCATAGGATCCAGGTGTTAGAGGGGCTTTAACGTCGAGGGCGACCCTGTCGATTAAGCCGTCATTCAGCAGTCCCTCGACCACATGGGGACGGCTTCCGTTTGTGTTGAGCATAACCTTGAGCCCCATCTCCTCGGCGAGGCGGCAGACCTCCCTTATTCCCTCGGGCTGGAGTAAAGGCTCCCCCCCGGAGACGACGATTGAGTCGAGGAGATTCTTTTCCTTCTCAAGGCGCATTCTCAGATATTCGGGACCCAGCGTTTCCCCGGAGTCCAGAGGGATCAGGCCCGCGTTCTGGCAGTAGGGGCAACGGAGGTTGCATCCGGCAAAAAAGACCACGAGGGAGACGTTTCCGTACCAGTCGATCGTCGACGTGTCGACGACTCCGCCCAGCCTCATCGCCCCGCCCCCGTTTCCATAGCGCATCCAATCTATGACAGGGGGCTCTGATTTAAATCGCTTGATTCATCGCTCACGCAGGATGTTTTGGAGTTCTCTCGCCATCGTTCCACGTATAGAGGGTTTGACCAAGCTTTCCCGCTCAGCTCATCCGTGGACTCTACGCGAACCTAGTTTCCTGACCCATGGGCTTGGAGGGTGCACTGGGAAATTGGATAAGAAAAAGTGGGAAGTTAAAACTGGTGTCAGGCCTTGGCCTTCTTGGGAGGAGAACGGGAGACCTTGAGGGTCTTCTTGCCCATCGGCCCCGCCTTCTTGGCCACTACCTTCGGAGTCTCCTTGGGTTTCGGCTTTGCATTGGGCTTCTCCTTGAGGAAGGGGCTCTCGACGCCGGCGAGGACGATGGTGGCTCGAACCACGTCCTTCAGGTCCCGATCCACCATGGCGCCCCAGGTAACTCTGGCGCTTGGCGATATCTTTTCCATGACGAGCTCGCCTGCCCTGTTCACGTCATCGAGGGTCATGTCCTCGCCCCCCTCGATGTGGATGAGGGCGCCCTTGGTCTTCCTGATGTCCCCGATGTCCAGTAGTTGGGAGTCGAGGGCCTTCTCCACCGCGTCCTCGACCTTGGAGTCGCCCGAGCCCTCGCCGAACCCGATGGCGCAGACGCCCCCGTCCTTCATGATGGCTCTCATGTCCGCGAAGTCCAGGTTCATGTGACCGGGTAACGAGATGGCCTCGGATATCCCCTTGATGAAGGACCCTATTTGCTCGTTGGCGACACCGAACGCATCCCTGAGCGGCAGGTTGCCCGCCACCTTCCTTAGTCGGTTGTTGTCCACGACGATGACCGAGTCGCACTCCTCGGCGAGTCTTCGGAGCCCCTCCTTGGCCTTGTCGATCCTGGTCCCCTCGACGTTGAATGGGATAGTCACCATCCCCAGGGTGAGAGCGCCATACTCTTTAGCGATCTTCGCGACGAGGGGCGACGCTCCTGTCCCAGTTCCACCGCCGAGAGTTGTGGTGACGAAGACGAGGGCGGAGTCGCCTATGACCCTCTCGACCTCGGTGGCGCTCTCCTCCACGGCTCTTTGGCCCTGCTCGGGGAAGCCCCCGCAGCCCAGGCCGCCGGTGGTCTTGTAGCCCAAGAGGACCTTGTCGTCGGCCTTGGTCACCGTGAGGTGCTGTGCGTCGCTGTTGAGGGCAATTGTCCTAGCCGTGACGGCGTCTTTCTTGAGCCAGGAGACGATGTTGGATCCTCCGCCCCCCACGCCCAGTATGGTGATCTTGGGAACTGCCTCTCGTGCGACCTCCTCGATGCTCTTGTCCGCCAGCATAGTGGAGTCGTATTGAGTCTCTAACTGCACTTTTTATCCCCCTTGTTTCCGATCAGTATTGAAAATCCAGTTTCTTTTAGGACTGTGTAAGTAGCGCTCCCCACATACAGCGCCTTCGACGTTCATGGCGTTCATCACGATCTCGAGGTTGATTAGTGGGTTCCCCAATCAGTTCCGCCTCCACGTTTTTATGATATTGTCTTTATCTGCGGTCTTTTCTATCATCATTTTGATACACAAGTGACTCATAACAGATTTATTTATAAAACAAGTAGAATATTAACTTCATAGAAGTCATACATATCAATTAAGCATATTATTTATTGTTTTTATACTTTATATTGTAAAGTATATTTTTACGGTATTGGAACAACTGATTAAGGGACCACCATCTCTCGTGAGGCGTGGATTTTATTAACTTTTAGCAGAGAGTACCATACGGAATGAGTTCTGAGTATACCCCGCCCAGCTTTAAAGAGGTTGGATTCCACTGCCCCCACTGCGGGGTCTACGCTCATCAGAACTGGTTCGATGTGGCTCTGGAGGGGGGCCCAGACGACTCCGGGGAGACCCTCAGCCTCGGCACCTGTGAGAAGTGTGGCAGGTTTTCCCTGTGGATCGACGGGGAGATGATCTATCCCCCATCGGCGGATCTGCCGTTGCCAAGGGTGGAGATGCCCGAGGGGGTTAGGGAGGTTTATCTCGAGGCCAGGAGGACCCTGGACGCCTCCCCTCGAGCGGCATCCGCCTTGTTGAGGCTCGCTATCCGGGGGCTCATCTCCCACCTGGGGGAGACCGACGACGTCGCTGAGAACCTGGAGTATCTGAATAGGAGGGGTCTCGATGAGAAGATCCAGGTTGCGCTGCGGCGGCTGAGGTTGGTGGGGGGGGGAGCCGGGGTGCCCGGGGTGATTTGCTCGGGGGGTGGGGGGGGGACGGCGCGGGTGGTCTTCCGGATCCCTGATCTGGCTGTGGGTGCCGTGGTTTTGCGGCGTCGGTGGGGCCGCGAGTATCTGGGGGG